>Ga0325404_1007230_pt1 | contig 11594 bp, 2 predicted proteins | sample PopdelMetagenome_18_FD_205664 | JGI IMG/M metagenome (GOLD analysis project Ga0325404, IMG submission 205664) | Populus deltoides microbial communities from Bellville, Georgia, United States - Xylem-Control-R1 | ecosystem: Host-associated > Plants > Phyllosphere > Stem > Wood/Secondary xylem... | reverse complement strand
TTTTTTTTTTTTCCAGACGTAAACTGATTTTTCCCTCTTACAAAAAATGGTCTTATTTGGATTATCTCACTCTTGCAATTTCCAAATACCCATATCCAATGGTTCGATAGTCTGACACAATGCCAAAATTAATTTTAAATTAATTTATAATATAAGAGGAAAAAATATCAATATTATGAATATATTTCGTAACTAGGAGTGAGAAAAAAAACTAAAATATCAATTAAACTGAGAAAATCAGAAAAACAATAACCGAAAAAACCCGATTAAAATTTTGAAAAAACCGACGGTTTGGTTTCGATTTTAGAAGTCTGAAACCGAAAAAAATGAAACGAACCGAACCCAAACCGGAAAAAAACCGAGCCAAACCAAGCCAACTGGTTTGAACCAGTTTTTGTAAAAAAAAGGAACCAAAACCAGTCGGTTTGAACTGGTTTCGGTTTGGTTTCATTTTTTTTTAAATTTAGTTTAGTTATTTTTTTGATAAAAATCAAACCGAACCGAAAATGATCACCCCTTAACTAATACCTTTGTTGAATGCACATACATGCATATGTATGGGATTTAGGATGGTAAGTATATAATTCTTACCATAAGAATTTTTTTTTAAAAAAACTTTTTTATTTTACTTATATCTCTACACATATTTAAAGATTTTTTTATATATTTTCTCAATTTTCACTGTATTTTTTTATATACTTTATTATCTCAAGTTAACGAAAATAATGATTAAAAGATTCAAAACTTTGTTGTTATATCCATAAATTCTAATGGATTATTGTACTTAGAGAACGAAGCATATTATATTTAAAATTATTTTTGTGCAGAGGAAGTGTTTTTTCTTTATGAATAGCATCACTACACGCTACAATCCTAAATTTCTTCTAAATCTTTACTCCTTTTCAGATTTACTTTTAATTCTAATTATTTTTATTATTAATTTTAATTACTGATTTATTAATAAAAAAATAATCTTGGTGGCATTTTGTTTACCTTATTCTATCCATTTAATTTCCGAACATGGTTAGGAGAAGGGCTGGCAATGCGCGACGTTGAGATGAGCCGAACCTTTCACTAATTATATATACCAGCAAAACAGCCCAAGGAAACTAGCAGGAGTAGGAGCATCCTCCATCAAAAGCTCAAAATGGCTCCCCCAACATCTTTCTTGAGCCCAATCCTTTATGCAGTTATCAGCAAAAGGATGCCGATAACTGCATAAATCCTCTACCAAAAGAATAATGTTTTTTTTTAAAAATAAATCCATCAAATAATTAAATCCGAGCTACTGCGTAGACACCACTTAAATACTACCACTACATACATATACCACTTATTTTCTCGTTAGTCCACGGTATGCAGAGAGGACGACAAAAATCCAGTTTGCAGCATATATTGCTAGCCCAAGTGGCCAAGTGTATCTGTGTCTCCTACAGCTACAAGAGATTAGATTAGCTCACTTGTATAAATAATATATATAAACACAAAAGATAAGATCAATGGAGTTGTCAGAGGAGCCGCCGTGCTCAAACCAACGAAAATGACTTGTTCTCAGAATGGCGAACATCACATTTTGCCGCTTCAACCTCCATCAATCCATTAATTGTTTGTTTGATTCAATCACAACAAATACAGTTGCGAAGCTTGGTCCCTTGATGAGTTGATGTTCAAAAGAGCTACAGTAATGCACTGCCTGTTAATTTCAAGCACGCTAATTAATTAACTACATGAGATCATCCTCCATGCTATACCTAGTTCTTAATTATTTCTACAATGAACAAGTTAAAAGACAGCTTCCTCTAAGCAGGGTGATGTGAACCATCCCCATGTGAAAAATGATCATTACCTGAGTCCAGTTTGCATGATTCGACATATTTAATCGAAAAAAATTAAGCAGTTTTTGCGTTTCAAATAATATTTTTTTTAATATATTTTGAATTGTTTTGATGTGTTTATATTTAAAATAATTTTTAAAAAATAAAAAAATATTATTTTAATATATTTTTAAACAAAAAAAACTTTACAAAAATACCACACACCCTCTAAAACTAGTTAGAAGGCTGCCTTGGGGGCAGTGACAATATGGAAAACTGAACATTCACCCTTAACAAATGATTTCCGTGCTTTGAGTCAAACAAATCAACAAAAAGAAGTGTTTTGCTAGATTGCCATTTTCTCTCTATGCCTGCAGGGACTGAATTAATGCCGAGACATGCAATCGTGGGGCTGCTACACAATCCCATTTTCATTCCATGTACATTCGCCAGTACTGGACAAGTTACAAGTATAGTTCATGCACCATGTAAAAAATTGTCTGAACCTAGATGTTTGCGACCGAGAATTAGCATTGGTCGTGTAACTCAGTTAAGAGCCAACGAGAGTAAACGCCAAGTAAGATTGAAACTTAAACTATAGTATTATAACTGTGATTATAGAACAACAATGAGTGAGCGGAAGAGCAGGGAAAAAGAAACCTCTGGGCCCTGTGAAAAAGGGCTGGTCTAGCTAGGACAAGAACATTAACACATGATCACATGGCTTTGCACATGCAGACTCCTTCCTCTCAAAAGTAACGACAAACTGCAAAATGGGTCAGCTCCAATGGCTTGAGACCTGGGGCTTAGAGTTGCTAATACTACACTCAGACCTCTCATGTACACAGTTACAAGCACTGCTTTCATCTTCATGGGTATACATAATATGTCTCTGTGTGATCTATGATCAGCTAGTTAATCGGATATGTCTTTTTTTTTTTAATGCATGTTCTAATTAAGAGCCAACTTCTAATCCATGTACTAATTCTTTAAATTCCATACCAGCTAAGAACAATCATTGCCCTACTAATCATGTAGTAGATGATGATCATTGGGCATTCGAAGAGAATCCAATGTGCCAAATTGCGAACACTTCCAGCTGGAACGATCATAATACGAGCTTGTTTTACAATGGCAATAATACATGCTAAACTAATTATTAGTACGATGATAATTTGGAAATGAATCATGAAAATGCTTGTAGAACTTGACCTTTTTAGACGACTATCTTAGTCTGCTCAATGCATATTTATAGGTTCATTTCTTCTAATGATTGCTACGTCCAATTTAACTCATTTGCTCTATCAAATTCTTGATTCGAGTTATAAACTCTATATTCTATAATTGATTAATCTTTTAATTCTAAGAATCTGATCTATTTTCTCCAGCCAAGATGATTGGTAGCTTGTACCTAGTAGGTCAAAATAATTGATGGTTAGTACTTGAAAAAGATCTTTTTTTATAGATTTGGGGCTCTTAGATACTTAAGTAAGTATCTTTTTAGATAAAAAAAGTGCAAATATATTTTAGAGATATAGACTCTGAGAATATGTATGCTAAAAATATTGAGAATGAAGAAATCATGAACTTGAAGGATTCATGGGGTATTTATAGCTAATAAGTATTGTTCTTTAGTGGAGAGGAGGGGCTAAATTACATTAATGCGATGGAAAAATAATAGGCCACTGAAATATTTTTTATATACCTAGAGATGCAGGGAGAGTAGGATATAAAATGTAGTTGAACTTAAGGAAACTGAGCTCTTCCCTTGGCCGTTCCCACGGCATTAGGTCTAGACACGTTGCTTGAGACTGTGAGTTTTTGGATCTTCAAGTTCTTAGGCTTGTTAAATTTGAGTTTGTCAGTATCATCCCAAGTCTTTATGATAATTGTACTTAAAGACCTGTAAAAATACATTATACGACGAGTTTATCAATTTTTTTAGTATAAAAAGGGGGGGTTAAAACCCTAGATAATACACAAGCGAGTCCGTGTGTATGAGTATGCACTATGGTTGGAAAAGAATTTCTAAGTATGTAAAGAGAAATAAGGAGGAACCAATACTTAGAAAAGTTTTTTAATAGGTGAAGAAACCTATGAAGGGTGAGCCTATATTTATAAAATTTTTCTAAGAGGCCGGGGGAAACCCGTGGAGGGTGGAGCCTATACTTAGAAAATTTTCAAGTGGCTTGAGGGAACCCAATGAAGGTGAGTCTATATTTAGAGAATTTCTAAGTGGCTGAAAGAACTTAATAAGGGTGTGCCTATTCTTAGAAAATTTCTAAGTGACTGAAGGAAACCCATATAGGGTGGAGCTTGTACTTAAAAATCTCTACGTGGCTGTGAGTTCCTTGAAAAGTGGTGTCATTGCACTAGAAAAACCAAGTCCATCCCTTAAAAAGTGATGTTATTGTATTAGGGAGACCAAATCCTTTCTCTTGGAGGGTTGTGAAGCTATTTCCCTAGAAATACCTCATACTAGACTCTTGGAGAATTGCGAAGCTATTGCCCCAGGGAGACTACATACTAATCTCTTAGAGAGTTGTGGGGCTATTGCCTCAGGAAGACCAAGTCCATTCATTTGAGAGTGGTGTTATTGCACTAGGAAGACCTCATACCAATCCTATATGGGTGATTTTATTTTGATTCAAGGGAGTAATGAATTTTTAGGATACACCAAATGCCTATAGGTTGGTCCCTAATGGCTCTTCTTTGAGCTTTTACCATTTTATTTGGAAGGTCTTTTATGTTGGTTATCCTTATAAAAACAAGAAGGCTTATATCGTAGCAAACTAACCTCTTCCACCTGTATGTGATTTTCTATGACTTGCTTTACCTTGAACAAGTTTTTGTCCAATAAGATATAAAGTTTTTTCTAGAAGAAATGTTCCCTTACCCCTCTTATCAAGGCCTTTAAGGCTACTTGCTTAAGCAACTTTTCTACCTTGAGCATCTCCTTATTGAACCTTTTTAAATATGCCCGTGTAAACTTGTCCTCCTGCTAGGTAACACCAAATAACTTCATATAGATTTTATTGATAGGTATGCTTGTACTGAAACGCACCACCAACTTAGCGTAGAGATCTTTGAGTCCTTTAATAGAGTCTGGTTCCAAGTTGTTATACCAAGCACGCGCAGCCCTATGAAGGTTGTATAAAGTATTTTGCATACTGATTCATTGTTTTGGATGACCAATTTTAAGCTACTGCGTACATTCTATACATCCTTTCTCGGGTCGACCAGGCCATTATAGTTGTCTAGACTCATTTTTATAGAAATATAATCCTTAAAGAGTCGAGTGTTCAATAATTGTTTGGACAAGGGAAAACCCCTTCACTAATAAAAGATATAAACATTCTTCTAGGTATGCTCATGTACATACATTCTTCTAGTCATTTGTCTGTTAAGCTCTTAGGAGCTCAGAGAGTTTGACATGGAACGACGATTATAGTAATTGGTGTCCATCTCACGATAGTTAGGGGGAATACGTTTGAAGTACTGGCTCTGTACATGGGTATTATAATGGTGTGAGTGGCCCTTCGAGGGACTTTTATAAATATCATTCTGCCTAGTCTCCTCTAGGTAGTGTAATCGTCTATGAGTGCCTGGTGCGGTCGATGGCTGTGACACTAAAGCATTTTGTGTTACCGAAAGTGTTAAGACTTGTTGGGGTGACAAGGTCTAATTTTGCCCTCAGGTTGCCAACACGAATTGAGTAAAGAGTCACACCTGACTAATGAGTTGTTGAAGAACTAGTTGAGTATGAATGTCCACAATAACAAGTAGACTTGTCCCGTATCCTGGCCCAGGTGAGTTTTAGTTATGTGTAATGGAATAACTTGAAAATCCTAAAAACAAGTTTTAGGAAGAAACCAATGGCTTTTTGATCAGTTTTTCATAGACGACACCACTAATGATGTCCCAAAATATACAAGTAGCTTAAGAGCAAGATTTATGTGTTGGATAATTGGTTAATCTCTTGGTTATAGCAATCTGATTCATTTTCCTTAGCTAAGATGGCTAGTAGCTTGTACCTGATGCCTAGTGGCTGGTAAATGTAAAAGGTCTTTATTTATAGATTTAGGGACTGTTAGATGCTTAAATAAGTATTTTTTAGAGAGAGAGTGCAGTGATATTTTGGAGAGATAGACTCTTAAAATATGTATGATAAAAATATTAAGAATAAAAAGATTGTGAACTTAGAGCTTAAAGGATTCACGAGATATTTATAGCTTATAAGTCTTGTCCTTTAGTGAAGAGGAGGGGTTGAATTACATTAATACAATGGAAAAATAATAGGCCATTGAGAGATTTTTTTTATACACGTAAAAGTGGAAGAAGAGTAGGATACAAAATGTAGCTGAGTTTAAGAGATGAACTTTTTCCTATGAACTTTTTCCTTAGTTGTGCCCAAAGAAGTTGAGCTTTTCTCTTGGTCGTGCCCACGACATTAGGTCCATGAACGTTGCCTGAGACCATGAGTTTTTGAATCTTTAAAGTTTTTTAAACTTGTTAAATATAAATTTATTATCCATCAATTTTAGAGTGTTTTACTCCCTTCATCTCTACCTGAATTACTAGCTAATTACTAATTATCTTCATACTTATCATTTTTATTAAATTGGAGATTTCAAGTAATTCTAATTCAAAGCAAGACTTGCTATTTAATTTTGCTTCAAGTAATTGATTATTTTTAATTGATAACTATAATATAACTAAAGGTGTTGACTTAGATACAGTAGAAGATCATTAATTAGATGTTGGACCGTCCTTTGTAACATTGGATTTATTATAAAGTACATGCATGTATATCATGTATTCTAGCTAGACAGCATTTGTGGCAAAAAAGAAAAAAAAAAAAGAAACACAAAAGGCCACAACCCCACCATGCAATTTATCTCACCGCATGTACAGAACACATGTTAAGGGAGTATAAAATTTCTTTCTTTCTAAAACATGTGGGGGGTGGGCGTGGGACCTGGAGATCCCAGCTCCCAAGGTCCCACAAATATTAGTCCTATAAGGTGATTATTGAAGGAAATCAAGGGTATATTGGTATAGCTATGGGCTATAAAATGAGGGCATGCGTGCCTGTTCCCCTTACACAGACTTCTTTCTCTCACTCTCTTCTACAACTTATTAGTCGTAGTGACAACTGAGTTTCCTCTATCAAGGTCTGAGAAGAAGAAGATCGTAAGCAAAGAAGTCGAGTCATGAAGAAGAGGCAGCAGCAACCACAAGAACAACAGAACAAGGGCAGGGAGAATTACAACTATAAACAATACAATCAGCACCAACAGCATATGCAGAAGCAGATTCAATGCAACAAAGGAAAAACTTGCAAGTTCAAAAGAAGCAGCTCCAGTCTTGAAGAAGATGGTGCTTCCTCAGCTATTCTCTTGCTTGCTTGCATTGCCTGCTCTCCCTCGTATTGACTGCGAAAGAGAACTAGCTAGATACATATATATATAGTAATAGATAGCTAGACTGGTGAAGCTCTCTAGATCTCTATTCACTCTCTAGTCTCAAAATCACCTTCCCTCCCCCACCCTTCTTGTTGCTTAATTTTCTTGGGATTTAAATATTTCCTAGAACATGCATTTTATGAAGCTTTTTTTCTGTAATTTCTGTCTTCCATACTGGACTTCGTTGCCATCATCATTCCCTCTTTGGTACGAAGAAGTAAACTAGAAAATAAAAGGTTTATGTTAAATATTTCATAACATATGAACCATTAATTAAGGTAATGGTACAGAGTAACGCCCAAAGATTTCTAAAGCCAACAACAAGAACAAAGGATAAAAAAGAGAACACAGGAGCAGGATCGGTTATATTTTCAGACAGTGAGGCCCATTTTCATTCAACTACAGTTTATATATATATATATATATATATATATATATATATATATATATATATATATATATATATAAAAGATCTTTCGGTTTCTAGAGCAAGTTGAGGTTTTAATTATTTTGTTTTAGAAATGGGAAAAGAAGAAAAAAATTCCATGAGAAAAGAAAACGAGGCTGACTAATTATGGAGAGTTTATTGATTTATATTGTCCCCCCAAAATTAAAGATATTTTTTTGCTTGGTTGCTGAAAAATGAATTCCAAATATTTCAAGGAAAATGATTTTTTTAAATGAATTATTTTTAGATGTTTAATTATAAGTGAAAAATGAGATGAAAATTATATTTTAATGTTTGGTTATGTAATGTAAATAAGCTAGAAAATAATATTTTTAAGTTATTAGATTTTTTAAAATAATAGAATTTCTAAATTATTAACTTTATTCACGGGACTCATTTATTCATTAGAAAATAAAATTTGAAAAAAATGAATTACTTTATTGTAGTTGCTTGTGCAATAAAAAATAAGTTGAAAAGTATTTCATAATATTTGTATTTGATGTACATGCATTAATTAAAGAATTAATTATAAAAATTGACTCGTGACATGAAAAACGAAAAGTGTTTTCCATACCTCAAACAAAATTAAAATATAAATGTAATATTCATAATTGAAATGAAATTATTTTTAGTTTGTTTTATAATTCACATTGCAAGTTAAATATGTAGAGAAATAAAAAATAAAAATGAGAGTGAGAAGTAGCATGGAATAAAAAAAGATTTTTCACTGAACAAGAAACTTCAAAATAGTTTAAATTAGCAATATGTAAACATGAATAATAATAAAAATAATAACAACAACGTCATAAATTGTAATTTTTTTTTAAAAAATTTAAATGAGTTTTTAGAAATTAATGTAATAACGATTGCTTTTCAAAATAATTTTTATTCAGAAATGTATTATAATAATTTTTTTTTAAATTTATTTTTAACATCCGTACATCTAAAAAAAAATAATTTTATTTTTTTTTAAATTTTACAAACCTCTAATTGGCCCTAAAATTAGGCTTTGAAGAACACTTTTCTCTCTTAAACCTTATATTTTTCTTTGACTGAACAACTCTTTTCATTGACTTATTTTCCAGGAGTTATCAAACAATCGGAAAGCGAGAAAAGTGTTTCCAGAGAAACAAATTTCTTGCTACCAAACAAGGCGTAAATGGGGATTTATCTGCAGAAGAATGAGTATCTTTTGAGTGGCCTGTGTTAAAAAGTAAAGACGATAATTTTTGCTCTAGAAAATAAATATTATTGTTCAACCTAAAAACAAATATTATTCGAAATATTTGATTCGCACAATTTCATGTCTTCACAAAAATCTCAATATCACATTACAATTACAAAACATAATAAAATGCCTAGTTCTTTTACTGTAAAAATTTACAGTACTTATAAATATTTTTTATTTTCAATTGCATTTTTTTTTAATTTAATGACCAGTTTTTTTATGAATTGTTAGAGAAGGAAAAAGTTCAACAAAAAAGGACATTAATATAAAAGAAAGAGAAATTGCATGACAAATCTTAAATTCACGTGAAATATTTTTTTAGTCCACATACTTTTTTCTTTCTTTCTTTATAGTCCGTTTAGTTTTTGTAATTTTAATTTTGGTCCAATATTTTATTTTCGTTTTTCAGTCCTTAAATCTAAAAGAGAAAAGAAAAACTCATCGAAAAATAACAAAAAAGAGGGAAAGTCGTTGATTGATTATATTCTAGTGATTAAAAAGGCCAATCTAAGTATCAATAGGTTCCATTCGACAAAAAAAATCCCATTGAGGTGTTTTTTAGACCTTTATCTCGCTTGAAAAAAATAAATTGGGATTGAGAGATAATTTTTTTCTCGGTTTGATTTTGTATTTTTAAATCAATTTAGGAAGGGTTTTGAGTTGAGAGATTAATGTATTGAAATGCTAAGGATGTTTATTAGGTATTTTTGGTCAAAATAGGTTAAAAATAGGTTTTTGAAATCAAAAAACCCTACCTTGATTTTTCAGCTACCTCTCTGTTGGCCAGAATTTGGACAAATAAATGACACGTCATCTAATTTTTTTTTTTTAAAAAATAAACTATATGTTGTTCATCTTTAAAAAAAAAAAGATAAAGAGGGCCACTTGTGTGGGCCTAGCCTTGTAGGCCCGAACATGTGTGGCCCTTTATCTATTGGGTCGAGCACTAAATCATTGCCTATTTGTATTTTTTTGGATATACATTTAAATGCAATAGAATTTTTTAAAATATTATATTTGAATTATTATTTAATTTTGTCAAATTTCTCAAATAATATCATAGGTTTTTATGGGAATGTTAACATTTTTTTCTTCCAACTATTACATGCCTAACATGAGAAAAAGCTGACTAATATTCCATTGAAATAAAATTTATTTTTCAAAAAAACTCTTAAAATATTTTTTTAATATAATTTTATAATATTTATCAAAAAAATTTATCTTCAATCATATACCAAATACCGTGACTTTATTTTAATATATATTTTTAAAATTTATTTTTAAGATCATGATGTGTTTTTGTTTAGAAAATAGTGCTCGTAATTTAAAAATATGTTTTTGCTAAAAAAAAAGTAGATTTTAGATAGAAGAAATATATTTTTTTCTTCTTATTTCAAACAAATGAAATTTTGTTTCAATAGAGTATAAATTATTATTTTGGTTTGTACAGCACTTGAGTCGGGGGATATAGGATGCTGGGATTGTTGAAGCGTTACACTCCAAATTTCATATCCACTTCGATGTTTGGTAGAGATTTAATTTTCAATTCTTCGTACCAATTTCCACTGAGACGTACCTCTAATTAATAAATGGAGGTCCATATTTTTTTATTTATCATGTTCTATTTATATATTACACACATGCCTGCAACGGTCTCGGTTAATAGTTTGGGTAAATGATCTGCTAGCTGGGTCAAGCTCAATTTGTATAATTGGGCTAGATCTAGCCCATAAAAAAGGAATTGTTGAGGCTGGGCTGGACCTCAGGCCCAGTAAATCCAATTTTCTTTGAGCATTTAACAAAACACAGTTTTATGTTCTTTCCCTTTAATTTCACTCTTTTTTATGTTGATATCTAGCTAAATATATCTTTTTTAGATATTAAAAAAATTCTGAAAAAATTAAGGAATCCTTTTTGATTTATTTGTAGGTCTCTCGCATTTTTTTATAACTTTACTGAATATTTGGATTGCGGACATATGCTATAAAATATGAATCTAGTCTGCAACACATACCTGTCTTTTTTTTCTTTTTTTTTAAAAAAATAATAAAAATATGCTTTTACTTTCAATTCAAATTTTATTGGTAAATTCACCGGCACCAGAGTCAGGAATACCACACATTTTGTTTTGCTACATAATATTTATTAATGCCTGAGTTGAAAGTATTCATAGTTAAATATTCATTGATGTTAAAATCAAGAATATCATAAGCAGACCATGAAAAACATAATACAATAAATCCTTAACAATTTAAGATAAACTAGCAATGCAACTTGCCTCAGGTAGGACGTTTAAGGTGTGATAATATATTTTTTTTGGTGTAAGTAACAATCCCGTACCATAGAATTTTTGTTGACCAGTTAGGATTTCTAGTGACTATAATACTATATAATGACTCTTTAAATAAGACATTTTTCTCTTTTAAAAAATAAGATGTTAAATATTTGTTCTTTTCACTAGAAATTTTAAAGGTTGTCGCAATGTTCATCACGACAATATCAAATAAAGCACAAATTAAAAAAAAACTATTTTACATGCATTAAACAAAGTTAATAATATTATAAAAAAACAACACTTTATATATATATATATATATATATATATATATATATATAACACTATATATATATAAAGTGTA
>Ga0325404_1007227_pt1 | contig 11597 bp, 3 predicted proteins | sample PopdelMetagenome_18_FD_205664 | JGI IMG/M metagenome (GOLD analysis project Ga0325404, IMG submission 205664) | Populus deltoides microbial communities from Bellville, Georgia, United States - Xylem-Control-R1 | ecosystem: Host-associated > Plants > Phyllosphere > Stem > Wood/Secondary xylem... | reverse complement strand
AATAAAAATAAAAATAGAAGAAATCAATCTTCTACTGTTCGTCAAAACAAAAATTACCGTAGACTAGAAAAGTATAAAAATAATTTTTCCCTTACCACAAAAATTGACTAAGCATACAGCGTTGAAATTTTTTTTTTTATGGAATATATTCGACATTACATATTTGATTGGGAAAAAAATGGTATGTGACAAATTTTTTTTACAGTATAAATATTATTTTATCCTTAAAAGTATAAAAAATTAATTCACAACCCGAGATATAAGATTAAAATAATCTTATAAAAAAAAATAAAAATATATGAAGATTAATTCTCGACCAATCAAATATTAAAAAATAAAATTAAAAAAAAATTAATTCTAAAAAAGAATATAAAATAGATCAAAATCAACCCGTGCTAATTTTCAATACTCATGACCCTAATAATAAGCTCGAGACTAATCCCATAAAAAACAAACCCCAAACAATCATGAAGAAAATTGTCTAATTAACTAAATACTAAAGAAATGAAATTAAAAAAACCAATAAAAAAAATCTAAAACACAAAAAGTTGTAATAAAAAAAGAAGTTGAAATTTGATATAAAAATGAAATGAAATGAAATGAATGAAAATAAAGAAAAAAATCAAAAAAAAATTAAAAAATAATAATTAAAAAAAATTAAATTTGATACAAAACAAATGATAGATCACTTTTAAATTTTAGAAGACCAATGAGAAACCCGATAAAAAAAATATAAAAAAAAATTCGTCAGTGTTAAACCACCCTGCGAGAATATACAAGTCTTGTTGTTGACTAGATTACATGAGTGGAGGGCAGGGCAGAACCAACAGATTACCAATCGAAGGAGTGAGAGAGAAAAGGAGAGGCTAGAAGAAGCCATGCACGAGCAGCTTAAATCGTGGTCCGTTAGCAAAAACCATTGAAAAGGAGAATAAAAATTACTTGCGAGCTTCACCCATCATTTGACAACTCAAAAACCCATATAAGTTGCCTTTGCCTTCCCGTTACAGGAACAGTACTACTAGTAAATCTTTGAACAAAAATGAATTCTCTGACAAATTCCATTGATTTATTTGTTATTATCTATGATGAAATATCTTAATCCATGCCATAATATGCTCCTTGAAAGCTAGTTTCTGCAACACATTTTCTTGACTGGCTCAACTACAAATTCTATGCAATTGCGGACCATCAAGGATTCAAGAAGACCATCAAGAATTAGCCTCTGCGTACCTGCCATGGAAACCTCCAGAGACATTAATATCTGATTGAATTCTTTAATCTAAAGACTCAACCTTAACAATAGCCATAGGAAGAATCTGTTGACATGACTTTTTCTATTTTGTATCATATAGATTTATTAATATACCTTAGGAAAACCGTACACACAGTTGTGCAGCAGGAGAGCCACTGAAAAAGTAAGCCATCACTGTTGCAGGCATCATCAAGGGTTCATCTTCATGATCCACTTTCAACTTCAAATTAAGACTTCAATCAACTAAAGGGAGAAGGTTGATGCTCAAACACATCCGGATCGTTGAACAAGATCTAGAACAATATGATACATCCAAATTTATCAGAGAATATAGACCTGTATAGAGTTACTATAACGGAAGCATTTAGCAAAAGATATATATATATATATATATGAACCCTTTTACAGTTCAAATACACTGTTCGTTCTCACACCTGCTAGTGCAACATATCTAATGAAAATAACGAACAAATAATGATGCAAACAAGTGAATAAGCAAATAGTTACATCGGATATCCAAGCGTACCTCAATGATTTAGGGGTTTAGTGTGATAAATTGTGCATTATGAATCCCTTGCATCAGTTTGAAAAAATTGGGATAGCAAACCTCTATCTTCCTTGGGTATGCATATGGCCTATAAATATCCACGTCCGCGTGTTCTAGGGAAGGGAGATGAGTTACGGACAAATGTGAATAGTACGTAGGGTATAAACTTGAAAAATGTAAGCTTCGGTGCCGAGATTTCCAGCTTATTACCACACAAATATTCCAGAGTCAGGTTAACTAGCTGGGGTCCCGATATTTTCAAAACCTCAAACATTCCAAAAGCACAGTGGATGAGACACAAGTTGATCAAATTAGGACAAATTGCCGATATATCAAAGCATCCAGTCCTCTCACTACCATCAGAGAAGTAACAGTGTTCCAGATGCAAAGTGGTGAGTGCTGTGACACCAAATGATTCAGATAAATAGAATCTTTTGCTAGTGACAAGTGGATGGGATAAGCATTGACACCCAGGGTCTAATAAAAAAAGATGATCAGTATTGTGGGATAAGGCGTAATCGATAACTTGATTCATGAAAGATCTATCAACGTCGTTTCTTGAGGTTAAGCTAAACCTGCGTATCTTTGAATCACGTTGGCGGCGTTGCAAGACAGTAAGCACGAAATTCTTGAAAGAGGTGAACTTAACGAAGGATTCTCTGTCAAAGTTGAGGTCAGGGACAGAAGTCCAGAAGAATCTCCATCTCTTGGAAAGCGCAGAGGTTAGGACTGCGTATTTGGTGTCGAGGAAGGAAAGGATGTAGTGGAGAAGGTCATCAGGTAAATCCCTTAATCTGTCTACCCCTTCAGACGTCAATTTCTCTCTCTTCTTTTCCCTTTGTTTTTCCATTGACATGGTGGTTTCTCAATTCTGGCAGCAATTGCCACCTCAGGAAAGGGTTTTTTTTTATTATTCTTGGCAGGAGGGTAGCCAAGATTGGAGAGAGAACAGTCCCTTAAGAAACAGATCAGAATTAAGAGTATCAGAGTTCTGATTCTGAGACACGTCTAGTTCTGTTAATTTGTAGAAGTTTAATGCGATACTCGTTGATAAAACACATTAATTAACTCAAAAGGGCCTCTAATCAAGACAAGATAGCCTTTTTTTAAGCTGTAGAGCCCAATACAACAAGACCCAGCTTGACATAGAAACCTAGCAACCATGTTTCTCAAAAAGAGAAACCATGCAACAGGCGAGGGAATCCAGTTAGCCTTGAGAAAGAACCTCGGCTGAAAAGATTTCCTGTTCTTGTCGAAACTTCCTGAATCGGTGATCGCTGCAACCTGCGCTGGGCTGATAAAACTGTTCTTGTCATCGAAAAACTAGAATAGAATGTTCCTGGGGATCATCTAGCATACAAGTATCAATATAAACAAATGATTGGCCTTATGGGATAAGGCATAATCAAAAGAGATTCATGCATCCATGTTGTTCTATTTGGTCAAGCAAAACCTATGATATCTTTGCATCATAGGATTGTCTGTGCTGCAAGACTGTTGTGAGTAGGAAGGATAAGTGGTGTCAAGGTTAATGTAAGGAGCAGAAGCCTTAAAGGGGTATCCATCTCTTGGAGGTATGGACTGACTGCATACTTGATGATGTTAAGGAAGGAAGGAGCAGATGTGGTGAAGGAGTTCGTCTAGTAAATTGCTTCTTCTTTAGATTTCAATCTCTTGCTCTTCTCTTCTTCCACTAGCTCAACAAAATCTGTAACTTCAGGTACGCTATGTACCTCTAATTAACGCAGTCCGGACTTCTGAGGCCCATATTAACTTGATGCGATGGCCTAAAATTCGTTTTGTTTTTCTTCTTCTTTTTTAAGTCAGGAATTATGATGTCTTTCTTTCCTTCTTGTTTCTATTTTATATAGTTGAATTTATAAAAAAAAAAATTGTAAATTGAAATAAGTTAAAATCCCTGGTAAAAACAGTCTAACTCCACCCTCGAATATATTGTTTACTGTATACAATGGTTGACATTAGCTTTTAAAGATGTTGAAGCCTTTTCATATAATTCATTTATTATTGTCAAATTAATAAGATATAAATAAGTTTTTTATTTTGCTTGGTAAAACAACCAAAATACATTTAAAAGCAAAGAAAACTAAACATATCATTAAGGATATTTTCGTATTTGTATAATGGTTTTTTTGTTATTATAATATCAACTAAGGAGCAATTTAGTATTTGCACATATATAAAAAAATTGTATAAAATTAAAATGCACAGTTAAACAACTAAAATGTCTTAAAAAAAATTAGAGTCAAGGGGCCTTGTGGTTTTTTCATAATGGTTGTTGTGTTATTATTAAGTCAACTCAGGGACAATTTAGTATTTGGTTAAAAAAGGATGTTGGAAGCACCCGGCGTCAAAAACTGTTTTTTCACCTTGTTGTTGGAAGCACCACCATGTTTTTTTTTTTTGTTAGTGTGATGTAAATCTTCGGTAGCAGTTTAATTTGTCGCAGGTAGATCTTTTTTTTCTCTTCTTTTCTCTTTTCTTCCCAAAAATTACAGTTTGACTTTTGTTATTGTTGGTATTTCAACTTCAATCCTTATTTTTTTTTGTTATTGATTCTTTTATAGATGTTTTATTTATTTTCAATTTCATCTTTTAATCCCAATGTAAAAATACTATATTTTCCAATTTGGTTTATATTATTTTGATTTCTAATTTTTTTTTCCTTGATCTTTTTGTAAAAGTTTTATTTGTTTTTAATTTCATCATTCAATTTAAATTGATAACATTATGTTTTCTAATATGATCCTCATTATTTTAATATTTAATTTTTTTTCTTGACCATTTTGAAAAAGTTATTCTTCTTTTCAATTTTACCATTCAATCATAAATTTATTTTTTATGTCAATTTTGATCCTCATTCTTTTAATTTTTTTGTTATTTTGTTAAATTGATTTTTCTTTTTAATTTCACCCTTCAATCAAACATAAGATTTATTTGGTATTTGAATTCTGATCCTCTTTATTTTAATTGTAATTTTGTAATCTTTTTGTATATAATTGAATTTTTTTTCAATTTTATTCTTTAATATTTGATCGATTGAGGATTAAAGTTTATGGATTTTTCAAATAGGGTGTTTCGGGTCTAATGACCCAAGTCATGGGTTTAAGAAGTTAAATGTTTTTTTATATATATAAAAAAGGCTTTATAATTTTTTTTATTAGGTTATTCTAATATCGTGATTTGAATCACGAGTTTGGCAGGATATCCTAGACTGGCTCTGCTCTAATTATCGAGATTACATATTTATCATGCTAACTCTAGTTAATCAGGATTGGTTTTTTATATTTTTTTATCCTATTTTAGTTTTTTATATTTAATGGGTTATGAATTGAGATTAATTGTATATCCTGTTTTGGAGTTCCAGAGTCATATATATATATATATATATATATATATATATATATATATAGAGAGAGAGAGAGAGAGAGAGAGAGAGAGAGAGAGAGAGAGAGAGCTTTATTCGTTGTACACTAAAATATATTCTTCATCATGATCAAAACAATCTTGTTCAAAGTGATTTTTGACATGAAACGACGTTGGTTTTTTAAGAACATTTAAGTTTTTTTTTTAATATATATTCACTTTGATCCTTGGAGTTTGAGGTTTATAAAAATCATTTATCTTAAAAGAGCAGGGAAGAGAGAGAGAACCCCAACAGACTCCTTTCAAAATTCAAACCACGCAATTTGGCAATTTTGAAGGGAGTTTACTAATTGTGATTCCAACTCACCACGGTGTCGGAGAAAAAATATCAGAGCTTGGAAATTTAATTGGTTTTTATATTTTATTTGTTTTAGGGAGTTTTTTTTTTAATTAAGATGATTTTTACGTTAAAAAAATGGTGTCCGCATGATTTTAGCATGCATTTGAGGGTTTTTTTTTTTTACATGTTAAAGTGGTTGAGAAAGAAGGTTTAAGTGTGATGACTTTTATTTTTAGATTTATTTTTAGTGTATTTTAATATGTTAATATAAAAAAATTATTTTTAAAAATTAGTGTATGCCAATTAGTAAAATAAGTGTTTTCATTTTTTATAATCTCATATAAAATTAGTATATGTTGGCTAACTATCTTTTGGGAATTTATTTTTATTTTTATTTTTTATATTTTTTCAATCAATTTATATTTTCAGTTTCACTCTTCAATAAAAAATAAAATTTATTTTATATTTTATATTTTAATTTTAATCTTTATTCTTTTAATTGTCATTTTTTATTCTAGATCCTTTTATGTAATTAATATTTTTTTAAGTTAATCCTTCAATATTTAATTGGTTGAAAATTGAGTTTCGTGATTTTTTCAGATATGATGTTTTCAGTCCAACGCTTCGAGTCACGGGTTTGAAAAGTTTATACAGGTTGACATCGTTTTTTTCCAGCTTTGTGATTTTTTTAAATTTTCTTTTCTATCAGGGTATCATGATTTCATGATCTAGTCCATGAGTTTGGCGGGTTAACCCGAGTTAGCTTGCTTCTTGTTCCCTATGTTATAAGTTTGTCATGCTTACTTGAATCAACTCGAGCTAGTTTTTTTATCCAATTTCATACTTTTATATTTAATGGGCTGAAAATTTAACTAAATCGTTTGTCCCCATTTACAAAATATTTCTTTTCCAAGGTTATATTTATCATTAAAAAAAATTAGATCCTTTTATTATCATTATCTATTTTTTATATTATATGATTAAAAAAATACTAGTTTACTTGACCCGGACCGGTCTATAATTCAAGTCCTAATGTTTTTAAATTTTTAAAATGCACTACTTAAACATTATTTTTAAAGCAAAAATAAAAAACACATGCGGCCAGCTTGGGTACACGGCTAGTACATTTTAAAATTAATGAATTGTATTTTGGACCTTGTGTTTTTTTTTTGATTTAAAATAATAAATTTTTAAATTTTTATAAAAACACTTTTAAAATAGAAAAAGCAAACAATTTTTTTAATATAGCACTCCTATGTAACGACCAGTAGTTCAAGAAAAGTCTTGAGTGAAACATGTAATAATGACCATCTGACTTTTTTGTCGTTTTCTTTTTTTGAGTACCTTCCCACACTACTATAAATTTCCCAAACGGGGATTTGTACGTCGTTATCTCCCCTCTCTACGAAAGTGTTTGCACGTGATGTCGCCCATCAACAGAAGTTAAAAAAGGCAGTCACCTGCGTGAAGTGAAGCACGTGCTTGGCTTCATTCGATTCGGTATTCTCGATGGAAAAAACAGAATATACCTGAAGCCCAGGTCCCTCTACCCTACAAATTCAAACCAGGTTATTCGACACGTGTTCTGTGTTTGATTTTGATTTTAAAAATATTAATTATTAACAATGTGTTTGTTTTGCTCTTTAATTTTTTCACTTTACTTTTGTTTTTCTATATTTTTTTTATTTTATCTTTTTATATATTGAAATAGTTAAGAATTTAAATTTATAATTATTTATTTATTTTATTTTTCTCTAATTTTAGCATAATTTAAGAGTTTGTGATAATAGCCTAGGTTGTTCTGATTTACGGGTTTAATGCTATTATTTTTTTATTGAAGTTGATTTTTTTATATAATTAAAAAATAATTTCAAAAAAAAATCATATTATTAAATTTTATAAATCAACAAAAAACTAAAAGGTGTGAGGCAATTATTGTTTACCCACACTTATTGCACTGTGGATCATAATATTTTACTTCTTTTTTTTTCCTTTTAGTTATTGAATTTTAGTTATAATTTTTTTTAAATTTTGTTTTTGTTGATTTTATCTTTTAATATCAGGGTGATTGAGGATTTAGTTTCGTAATTTGCTTCTTTTGATTTTATCTTTCTATAGGATTAACATAATTAGAAGGTTTGTTGGGATAATTCAGGTTATCCTAGTTTACGAGCTTGGAGGAGTTTTTTTATCATTTTTTTTTATTTAATTGAACTTGATTTATCCTTTATTTTTTTTCTCGTATGGTTAAAAAATTTCGTTTAAGAGAAAAGTCATATTATTAAACTTTATAGAATTTATACAGAATTGTTCACAAGTTTGGCTAATTGACCTGGTTCATGGGTCTAACAAGTTTAACATTTTTTTAATTATTTTTTTATTTCATCATTAGAGTTAATTGGGAATTCAATTTCATGATTGGTTTCATTTCACTTTCCACAAGGTTATTGCGGTCTCAAAAAAATATCTCGGTATTAGATTGGTGTTTGACTTTGCGATCATCTATTTTTATTATCACATAATTAAATATAAAATAGTTTAAAAATAAATAAATTATAATATTGGTAGAGTCCATAACCCGATTTACAGGTTTGGCTTTCTAGCTCAAGTTATTCGATCCACAGGTTTGACGAGTTTACCTATCGATCGGATATGTGTTTTTTTAATCCTTTAATTGTTTTTATTTTTTTTATTTTGCCTTTCAATATTGAATTGGTTGGGAAATAGACTTCATGATTTATATTTTGTTTGCTTTCTATAGTATTATCATTATCTCAAATAAGTGTCTATTTTCAGGTTGATGCTTAATTTTATAATTATATATTTTTATCATATAATTAAATTAAAAATTATTAAACTCAATCGAGTCCATGACACAGGTCGTAGGGGGACTGCGGTCGATTTAATCTATCATTGTCTCAATATGTTTTTAAAAAATTATCATCTTCAAGTTTTTTATAAAAAAATCTAAGTTATGTTTTTACTGGTCATCAAAGTTGTGTTTAGACTAATAAAATCGATCGATTTAAATTGAGTTAGTTTTTATATAATTTAATTAAAAATTTGAGTTAAATAAAGAAATGAGTTGAGGGATCTCAAGATTAATTAACTAAGTTTAATAATATTATACTCTTAAACTTTTTTTATATTAAAAAAAAAAAAAAAACGAGCCGTCATGGTAAACCAAAGGACAATCAACTAGCATCTACTATGTCGAGGTTTTTGTTTGCTTTAGGTATTTACGCCGTTGGATGATGGCTGATATACACGGCGGGGATCCATTGGTGAGAATGTCGATGAAGAGCATAGCGGCGATATTTTCTATGACTGGTGGAGGATTAGAGAAGCTTTCTTGTTTAGCAACGGTGTGATGCCCTAATGACTCAAAAATTGAAACCCACTTCCCTCTTGCCGCTTGTTGCTCACTCGCCATTTGTGTTGCCCGGAAATTTGTTTGGGTCACACTCAGAAATTGCTCGTTATAGCAATAAACTAAAATCGGACTTTTTACTGCAACGCGTTCTTCTTGCACTTTATTTTTATTTTGATCATTTAATTTAATTATTTTAATTTCATCTTATTATGTGATGTTTGTAATATTTATTATGTTGATATTTTCTTCTTTTTTTATACTACTGACAATTAAGGTGTTTGGTAAAATTTAAAAATTAAATTAAAGAACAATTTGATAAAATAACATTTAAATATGTAATATTAAAAAAATAATTAAAGGAAGAAGGAAAAAATAAATAAAATGACTTTTTTATTTCTGTGAAAAAAAAACATTATTTTCATCCCAACTGTCTTCATTTAGACTTATTTGGTTCCTTTAATTTTATAATTTTATGCATAAGTCCCGAACTCTCATCTCCATGAAAAAAGTAGATCATGGTTAAAAAATAAAATTTTTTCCAATTTAATTTTATTTTTTTATTTTTTACCGATGTAGAGGTTTTTCAAGTTGAGAATGAGTTTATTAAGACTCATAAAGTGTTTATTAAGTATTTTCACGTAAAAAAATAAAAATGAGATTTCGATGGTTAAAATCTAAAATATCAAACAACACATCGTCTAACATTCTAGACAACGTGTTGTCCATTTTATCTGTTTTTTAAAAATAAAAGAGCAAATGATCATATGTTTTTAAACATAAAAAAACAACAACAAATAATGCTAGACATGCAGACCCACAATACCAAGTCTTCTTTTTGTTGGGCTAGACGTCTCCTACGTCTAGGTGCATGACTTTTTTCTCTTGTTTTTTCTTTTCAAAATTACCTTTTCTCCTCTTAAATTTTAATTGAAATGCACTTTAAATAAAGATAGTTAATAAGATATTTACATTAATGTTCTTAAATAATATCAAAGGTTTTTATGGGGATGTCATTAAATTTCACATCAAGACCAAACCGCCCCGCTTCAGATAAATCTATTGCAACTCAATCATCCCAACCCCTATTAGTGAGTGTTGATTCAAACCTTGTTTCACCTTGAAAATATAAATCCTCTACAACATCATATCTCTAGGGTTAACATGTAACATTGTGGGTCCTAACACTTTAAATATCTTCAACTATTCACAATAAATTATTGACCAATCAAAAATAATAATAAATATTTCATCATAATATTCAATAATATGATAAAACTTATTCAAGAATTCATTTGGGAACCGAAATCAACCTTTTAAAGCGATTGAAGTTGATTAGAAAACTATTGGAATGGAAGTGATGGTTCTAGATAGCTTGGGCACACGAATGCACGTGCTACCATGGTTGTCAATGTGTGGGACCACGCACTGTTATTGTTGGGTGAGTGTTATTGGGTGGGCTAAGAGCGACTCTCTTCTTCATTTTTAGCCTGACGGTGAAGACTATTGCCACATGTGAAGAGAGAGCAAGTCACACACATATTCATTTTTCTTTCCCCTCTCTTTTCTCTCTCTTTGAGTTGATTTTCTCTCTCTCTCTCTCTCTCTCCTATGAATTTGGTTTACTACTACTATTATTTGTTGTTGTTGAATGTGGAGAGAAGAAAATGAGTTGCGATGGTTGGTGGTATTGATGGCGGGACTAGTTTTTATAGAAAAATAAAGGAAGAGTTGTCATGGTTTATTTTGGTGATAGCTGCTATGATGGGCATTACTGTCGATGTTGAGGGTGGTTATGGCGTTGGTGATGGGTGTTGGCGATAGGCTATGGTTGATGATGTTGACGACATTAATGGTGGAGAATTAATTTTTTTAGAGAGAGTGTTTCTTCTCTCTTTTTTTTTAACACTCTTTTTTCCCCTTAAGAATCTCTCTTTGTACAAATTTTCTCTCTACAAAAAAAAAAAATTCCATTTTTTATTTCTCTCACTTTATCCCCTCCCCCCCTTTTTTTTCTTTGCCATTAACGCATCTTTTATACTACTCTATCTAATAATTTTCTTATTCTTTATTTCTTATTCCTTCATATCCCCTCATTCACTAGAATCTTCTACTAACTTATTTTGTTTTTTTTTTAATTGTATTTTCTTGTCTTTTTTTTGGTAACCGGGGGTGTCCGGGTCAGCTTACACGCACCACAACTAATCTCCGGATCCACTGAACATCCTGCAAGCCAGTGAGCATGTAAGGCACCGCGGGGGGTGACAGGCGTGCACAGTGAGGCTCGAACCCAGGTGCAGAGGAAGAGAACAAGGCCTTTCCACCGCTGGGCCACAACCTTAAGTGTAATCTCTTTATCTTTAATTGCTCGAGAAGGGGTTGGAAATTTGTGTTTATTTTATTCACTCATTCCTTATTTCATTATCACCTTACACACTAAAATCTTTTTTTTTTTATCTTTTGATTTTTTAAAATTCATCAATAAGAATACGATAAGTCAAGTGAAGTGGTAAAAAATAATAAAATTAATTAAAGTTAACCACATTGTGTTGAAAATGTATTTTTTAAAAAATGTTGTGTTTTCTTAAAAAAATATATTTAAAAATAAGAGGTCAAAAATTAGATTGTGGAAATATATATGTTTATTCAAGAACAAGGATTGCATTTCATTTTGTTTTTGTGTTAAAAACTTAATAAAAAT
>Ga0325404_1007225_pt1 | contig 11598 bp, 5 predicted proteins | sample PopdelMetagenome_18_FD_205664 | JGI IMG/M metagenome (GOLD analysis project Ga0325404, IMG submission 205664) | Populus deltoides microbial communities from Bellville, Georgia, United States - Xylem-Control-R1 | ecosystem: Host-associated > Plants > Phyllosphere > Stem > Wood/Secondary xylem... | reverse complement strand
TAACAGGAATTTATAGATAAAATCAGCAACTACACTAATATAGAGAATGTTCAGATGTGAACCATTTATAGTTCCGCATCGAGATCCTGACTCCACCATTGCATCAAGAATCTGACTATACTTCCTCCCTGCCTGTTTTTATTATTGATCATTCTCAAAGTAAAATCAACTAAATGATCTTAACCTTCACAAATTCTTTAGTATGAGCAGGTGTGTTAATCTGATGTATAGAGCAAAAACTTCAGATTGGCTCAGTATATACCCCAGCCAGAAAGTTAAAATCATGAAAATTAAAGAGTATTAGAACTCCTTTTGAATGAACATAGCAATGGGACATTTCTATAAGCTCATAGAAGTGGGCGGTGAGAGATTTTCTTTACTAATAACTTGGAAAATAGCGTACACCAGAAAGAACACATACCTTGACCATGTTACTAAGTGTTATGTTGAGATAACGTGCTAAACGTGTAGGACAAAAAACTGCAACCTGTAAACAGCATTCTTTGATCAATCTCTCAAAGCAGAAACTATCTCATTGACTCCAATTTGAGACATGAGTTTTACCAAAGCCCCAACTGTCCATATTTAGAGACAATAACACTCCTCTTATTAAAAATGTGATAAGAAAAGCCATGGTCTAGGAACATTTATCATGAACATGGTTTCAGGGGAAGAATAATAGTGAACCTTTTGGACTATCATCACAGCTCCAATAGATATGTCCTTTCCAAAATCTCCCTCAGCGAGGACTTTGTGATGAATGCTAGCATCAATTGTACCCGTGGGATCCTAAATCAAAACCCACTTCCGTTATACCAAATACATGCATAATTCCTAAAGAAGAAAACAAGAAATTTATCTGCATTTGATATCAAAACCCTTTTTTTATCAACAAAATCAAAACTCTAGTAAACATACCTTTAGAGTCACCATCATATCACCAAGGCCATTTGGTCTACAAGATTTAACAATGGCAACAACCTAATCACATTTTTTAAACATAGAAAATAAGATTCACAAAAAAATCGTTGATAATTCAGCGATCCTAAAATTAGGAAACATGCGCATTTCTGTTACTTTCCCTTGCTTTCTCAGGAACCAAACATAGCCCAAATAATCTTCTAATTTGTCTTCTAAATTAAACACATAAGATTCATAATTAGGAATAGATACCTGAGCCACTCTATCAAAACTAGCCCATCTCTTTATCACACTCAAAGGGATCCCAATTGCACCATCACCATCCACCACCAAACCTAAATTGCATAACCCAAATGAATAAAAGACATAAAGAAAAACCCAAACATCAAATGAAAATGAAAATATCAAGAACCTTGATGACGAACAAAATCAACGGCAGAGAGCCAAGGATCACGCGTAAAATCATCATCTTCAGCACAACCACTATCCTCCACAGCTCTTCTAATGTACTCTTGGGTAGGGATTGGTTCTTCTTCTTCCATCAGATGTTCATTAATTTGACTCTTGCGGCGGTGCATGGCAGCTTGTACGGTTCCAGCAGGGCCCGGGATTTTGGAGTAAGTGGTTGTTGGTGGTGGTGGGTTGTTTTGGGTGTTCTGAGAGCAGCGGCCAAGAAATGGTTGGGAGAGAGTGTGGTTAGGTCCACCACTTCCACCGGTAGTGGTGGTGGAGGGGGTGAAATTCTGATGGCGTTTGAGAGGGCGGAGAGGAGGGAGGTCTGAGTCTGAGTCTGACGAGTCTTTTAGGTCGAGTGCCTCTTCCCACGGAGTGTCCATTTCCTGGTTTCTTTTTTCGGGGTTTTGTGAAAGCGCGGGAAGGATTAGTATTCAGGAGAGGTTTGTTAACTATAGGGAAAATTTAAGTGGTGTGAACAAGTTAAAAACCTCAACCCGTACTCTGATTAGTCTACAGAAAATTCAGTAAAAATCTGTTAATATTATTTTTTTAAAAAAATTATATTATTATTATTTTTTATTAAAAAAAAATGACTCAGGACTTAAAATTCACTGTAAGTCATTCCGGATGGAGTGCAATAACGATACTTAAATCTATTATTACATCAAACAAAAACAAAGATACAGAATAGAATAATTAAAATCAAACTTATAAATCTATTATTTTATCATCATTTTTTTTAATAAATGAACTGAACCCGGCTTGAAGTCCAAGCCTGGCCGGATCAGATTAAGTTGGGTCGACTAACAACCCAACAATCTTTTATATATATATATATATATATATATATTAGGCTAGAACTAGCTCAACAATTTAGGTGGGGTTGAAATGCGTCCACCCCAGCTTACATACTCACTAACTTAGCCCAATGACCATGTTAATTAAAATTGCATTGCATGCAGAATGAATTCACATTCTGTATGTAGTGGCCATGGTTTACAGTGGGGAAAGAGGGAAGAGAAGAAGGTTACTTGGTGCAGGGAAGGGGTGTTGTCGTCGTTACTGGTCTGTAGGCGTGGCTAAAATGGCATCAGAGTTGTTATTGATGTTGCTACTAAAGATTATCGCATAGATGGAGAAGAAGAAGCTTGTGGTGGTTGTTCTTGTTGCCGGTGAGAAGATGAGGTTGCAAGGGTGCTGGGCAGCTGTTGGTCACAGCTTTGGTAAGGTTGTGGTGGCTAAGGATACGACAGAGGAAGACATAGATAGGGCTAGCACATGAAAAAAACACTGGGGAGAGATTGAATTTTTTTTTCCATTTTACACTCAAATTTCTTGTTTTTCAATGCCTGAAATCCACTTCTATTTATAGGGGGTAGAAGAGGGACATCTTATCTCTATCGGGGACCAATCATGACTTTTAATTCAAGCGGGAAGGATCCCAACCATTAGTTCAAAGTTGTAGGGGCAATCAACCGACAAGAATTAAGTTATGGTATGGCACAATGTCAAGCCATCACAATGGTGTATAGTTTGTCCGGTGTGGTTAAGAGATGAAGCATTAAATGCACTGAAAAATTAGCCACCCGAGCAGCCTTTTCAGGTAAAAAGGTAGGAGAATGAATAGTAATTAAACGACAAGTCGTATGACTTTTTTTTTATGTTGGTCAAAACGGCTCTATTTTGATCAAAATACACCGTTTCATTTAAATGAAACAACGTCGTTTTGACTTCTTAGGGTTTTACTTAGGGATTTGATTAAAGTTTAATTTAGTCATTCGACTTTTATTTTTTTAATTACATCCCTAATTAACCTTGAACTTTTAATTTTATGCAATTTTACCCTTATTAAACTTCAATATCAAGTCTAAATTTTAGTGTCATTTTTATTTTGATCATTGGTTTTGGATTTATGCAAATTGACTATTAAACTTTCAATTTTCTTCAATATCACCTTATTTTCAAAAGAATTAAGTCCCCGAAATTTAACGTCTTTTTTAAAAAGGTCTTTGGCTATGAATTTCTTCAATTTAACTCTTAATTGACCCTAAACTTTGATTTTCTTACAATTTTACCCCTGATTTCAATCAATTGACTTTGTAAAAATTAAGTTTGATCCTCTAAATTCTAATCTTCTCAATTAAGCATAAATTGGGCTCTAAAACTTAATTTTTCACCAATTAAGTACCTAATAGAATTAATTTGATCTATTAAAAGTACAATTAAGTTATTGCACCTAGTTAAATCTTTTAATTTGACCCAAATTAATCCTTAAATATAATTTTAATTTTCATTTGGCCTATGATTAAATCAAATTGACCCATTAAAAATCTAATTATATCTCTAGACTTAATTTTTATATTGATTCATTTAATAATCAATTAATTTGACCTTGAATTCGCATTGTCTTTTCAGTCTTGGGTACAATGAGGTATGATTAGGCTTTGAATTTCATCTAAAGCTCTAGCTTGATTCTTTTCTATATATCTGAACCCTCTCAGCATGCTTTTGCTATGTTGCAAACTTTTTTTTTTTTTATTTTTATAAGGATAAAAGGGTAAATTTTTAGAAAAAACCCGAAAATGAGTTATAACACATATTATTGATAACAAAATATTTTTCATAGGGAAAAGGCTTGGAAACTCTTATGTGATTAACTTGAATGATATTGATTATAAAGTTAAGTGTTTTAGTTCTTTAGTAGACTCGCTTTGTATTTGTCATAGAAGACTTGGACATGCCAATATGAGATTAATTCAAAAGTTGTATAAAAATAAAGCTTATAAAAAGACTTCCACAACTTGAGTACAAAAAGGAAGTGATTTGTGATGCTTTCTAATATGGAAAGCAAGTTAAAAGCTTCTTCAAATCCAAGAATCAAGTCTTCAAAAATCAAGCACTATAACTTCTTTATATACTTAGTCTTATGCATGTTTCAAGTCTCGGTGGTAAGAAATTTCCATTTTGTTATAGTAGATGACTATACTAGGTTTACATGGGTTTTATTTCTTGCGCACAAAGACAAGGCACTTTAAGCTTCTTCAAAATTTGTAAAAGAATTCATAATGAAAAGATGTTTGATTTCCAATATTAGAAGTGATCATGATGGAGAACTTGAGAATTTATGTGAAGAAAATGATTTTAAGCATGAATTTTCAACTTCTAGAACTCCACAACAAAATAGAGTTGGTGAGAAGAAAAATAGTGTACTTCAAGAAATGAAAATAAATATGTTAAATGAGTATAGTTTCCTTAATATTTTAGGTGGAACTCATATACCTCTTATTATGCTTCAAACCGAGTTTTTCTTAAACCAATTTTACATATAACTCCATATGAGTTTTGGTTTTAATGAAAACCTAATATTTTATACTTTTGTGTATTTGGATCAAAATATTTTATTTTAAATACAAAATATTATATGGGAAAGTTTGATGCTAAATTTAACGAAGGTATTTTTCTTGGTTATTCATCTATTATCAAAGCATATAAAATATATAATCGTAAAACTCTAATAGTTGAAGAGTCTATGTATGTTATATTTAATGAGCCTAACCCTTTTGATCCTAAAAGGGAAAAAGATGTTGGTGTAGAAAAATAGTGTACTTCAAGAAATGGGAAGAACTATGTTAAATGAATATAGTTTCCTTAATATTTTAGGTGGAACTCATATACCTTTTATTATGCTTCAAACTGAGTTTTTCTTAAACCAATTTTACATATAACTCCATATGAGCTTTGGTTTTAATGAAAACCTAATATTTTATACTTTTGTGTATTTGGATCAAAATATTTTATTTTAAATACAAAATATTATCTGGGAAAGTTTGATGCTAAATTTAACGAAGGTATTTTTCTTGGTTATTCATCTACTATCAAAGCATATAAAATATATAATCATAAAACTCTAATAGTTGAAGAATCTATGCATGTTATATTTAATGAGCCTAACCCTTTTGATCCAAAAAGGGAAAAAGATGTTGGTGTAGATGTTATTTTTATAGGTTAAACCTAAATGAAGATCTAGAAGACACAATATTAGATTTTGGTAAAAAAAAAAAAAAGATCCTCTAGTGATGACTAAACAATATAATCAACATGAATAAAAGGAACTTTCACAAAGTCTTTCTAAAGAAATTCAACGACTAAGAGGACTTTCACAAAATGCTATAATTGGTGACCACTCAAGGAGTAATAATAAGATCTTCTATGATAATTCAAGTTGGTAATGTTGTTTTTATCTATAAATTTAAACCTAAGAATAGTGATGAAGTCTTGTGTAATGAGTATCGAATACTCTTAATGTAAGAAGAGTTTGATTAATTTGAAAGAAATCATGTATAATAATTAGTTCTTAGGCCCAAAGATTGTTTCATTACTAGAACCAAATAGGTTTTTTGCAATAAACTTAATGAATCTGAAGAAGTTATTAGGAACAAAGCTTATTTGGTTACCTAATGATACAATTAAGAAGAAGACAAATATTATGATGGAACTTATGCCCTATAACATAAGAGAGTCAACATAGATAATAATAATAAAAAAGGATATAAAAAAAGAGAGAGAAATGGTGGTGAACTTGTTGTACTTTACAATTTGGTCCAACAGTTACAAGGTAGCTTGGTTAGGTTGAAAAAAATTAGCCCAAACCGAGATACCTTATAGATCGGCCAGGCTAAAAAAACAGCCCCATCGAGTTACACAATAGCTCGATCCACAAGACTGCACATGACAACCCAGATTGAGGCAATATGGACCCGGTGGGGGCTGTATGTACAACCTTTAAGTGAGCTACATACAACCTATTTGAGGGATACTTGCAGCTCATATCTGGATTGTCAAGTCTAGACCAAACCTTTTTTCTTTTTGTATTGTCGGTAAGAATGGGTAGTTGAATCTTAATTGGCCCATCATAATTTTCTTGATTATGAGATTAATTTAATTCAATGTTTTTTTTATTCTCAGGTCTTATAAGAGAATGAAAGATAGATTTAATAATTTAAATTCCATTAAAACAAAATAATTTTATATTATAATCTTTTTTTTATTAATATATTTTTTTAATAAAAAATATAGTTTTATAAGTTATGTTGTTATTCAACAAAAGCTGAAAGTAATCATAATAAATATCAAAAACATTTTGAACACTTTGAAATAAGGATAAATTGGGTGGATGACGAGTCGTTAGCCTAATTTTGTTTTAATAAAATAAGTAGATGACACATAATTTATTGGTAGAATTTCAACAAGTATAAAAAGTCAGGCCCGTTCTATATGATCCAAAAAACCCATTTGCAACATTTATTTTTTATATGAAAACTTGTAAAAAAAAAAAAATCCTTGAGACCTCAATAAACCTATTTTAAACTTGGTTAAGAAAATAAAATATTAACTTGAATCCAAATTAATCGAGTCCGGATTTACCTTTTATTTTGGCATGATGAAGGATTAAAAAACTTAAATGACACTCTCCTTATCAAATATAATCCATTGACACCAAAATTATTATTAATTTTGATAGAATATGACTAATCTATCATTTTTAGGTAACTTTTTCTCTCTCTCTCTCCCCCTCAAATTCAATGATTGAAACTGGAAAAATAAAAATAAAGTTTTGTACCTAAACAAAAAAAGAGTAAAAGGAAAATAGCTAATTAAAAGTACTTCTCTCTCTCTCTCTCTCTCTCTCTCTCTCTCTCTCTCTCTCTCTCTCACACACACACACACACACACACACACACACACAACCTCCTTACTTTTAAAACTTATCCAACAATTGTGTTTATTTTATCAAAAATAAAATATAAAAGTAGAAATTGTTAGTTTAATATGCCCTGTAACCAATCGGTTAGTTATACGTGATATTATTATATTCATGTAAATACATATTTATTATTAATAAATGTTTTATTTATCTTTATTATTCATATAATATTAGATTAATGAATTTAATATTTGATTTGTGAATCTAGAGTAAAGATAAAGTTCATGGGATAAAAATACTTTGCAAATAAAATTATAAAGTTGTTATAATTATGAGATTCCTATTGTATTAAAGCATTATTCTTAAAATGTTCCTGGTTGATGCTCTCATAAATACTGGACATTTATTAGAGCTATAGAGACTGCTACATATTATGTTCTTTTCTTTGTGAAAGGAAACAATTGTTCTTATAAGTTAAGGTATAAGAAATACTTAGAACTAATATGTAGGTGCTTGTCATTGACTAAGAAATCATTGGACAAGGTGGAATGAGGTTTTAAGAGAATTTCAAATCTTATTCAAACGATTAATGATTATTAGAGAACAAACATAATTTAACATGATAGATATACTCCATGCTTTAATGTTAAATCCGAACATTATTGGTGAAATAATATTAATTATATTGAGAAACCGGTAACTGAAAGGTTAAGTTAAATCACTAATGATTTTTCTAATATTTGAGGGATCATGATACGTTGCTAGACGATGCACCTGATTTTCAAATATAAATTAATTAATTGTTGAATTTATAATAAATTAAATTATTTAATTTATTTAATTCTATTTAATTAGAATTAGAATTTATATTTGGAGCAACATATTAAGAACCTAATGAGTCACACACATTAAGAACAATTAGTCAGAAATTAAATTGTGATGATTTAATTAAGTATGACTTGATTAAAATATATTTTAGAGATTAAAAACTAGAATATAATTAATATAGGGATTATATTTCTAGACCTCGAGAAATCAAGTAAGGACTTGATTGAGTTAATTTCTAAAATTATTCTAAATTAATATATAAATATTATTTAGACGACAAATTGATATTTTTCCAGTTTATAATGTTTTTTAGATTTCTCTATAAATAATAAGACATGCCTCTTATTTTTTAGGGGTTGTTTGTTAAACAGAAAAACTACTCAATTCATATAATAGAAAGCTAGCACTTTAGGCATATCAATCCCTCTTTTCTAAATAAGGACTTAGGAGATTTCTCATCAATGGTTCGTGTGAATTATCGTTGGAGACGGGGCAATTTGATGACTTATGGTTTGTGATAACTCAGTCTTTAAATAATTATTCAAAGCTGAAAAAGATCAGATCTTCAGGTAATAAATCCCTAAACAACTCTAGATCTATTTAACGGGATCCTAGGGACTCCCAAATAATTTTATTTTATTATTTTCGCTGTATGTATGATATTCGAGAACCCAAAACAATATATATATATATATATATATATATATATATATATATATATATATATATTTGACTAAAAGGAAGAAAATTTGAAACCAAGGATTCAACTAATAATCAACTTAGAAATGTAGCTAATCATTTAAAATTTTTTGGAACCTATATATTTATTTAAAATAAGAATATGATCACGGTAAGTTGAGCTCATATAATTAAGGGTGGGCATTCAGTTGATTACCCAAAAGCAAGGACTTTTTTATTGTTTGTTTTCTTTTTATCATTTTTTTTCAAAAGAAAAATCATTCTAAATTACGCTCCAATCAACTACAAAATAGCATCAAGGATTTAAACATCCAAGACAAATAAATAATACGTAAATATAAACATACAATTTACCTATCAATCAATCAAAAAAAAAAAAGGGATAAAAAGAGTTTAACTAATAAGAAGTTAGTTTTCTGGTTCTTTAATGTTGGGTTACTTTCAATTCTTAAAAAAAATACAAAAATTGAATCGAATTAAATAAAAAAATAAAATCAAATAGGGTTTGGTTTTGAAAGCAAATAGACTTTTGGACGCAAAAAAAGAAGCGTTGAACTTCTGGGTGATATATTTTTGTTTGTGGAACCAGTCTAGATAAAGATAGCACCCAATTGTTCAAAATACGCGTCCAAACGAGCCAGATGGCAATCCATACGAGGATGCCTTCTTCAAGAAGCTGCTGCTGCTGCGCTTCCTCTATTTGGACGCCCGGTACTCTTTGGTCATTGATATATTAAAACAAAATAATTTTATATTATAATATTTTCTTTTCTTATTAATATATTTTTTTAATAAAAAAATAGCTTTATAAGTTATGTTGTTTATTAAACAAAAGCTGAAAGTAATTATAATAAATATCAAAAACATTTTGAACGCTTTAAAATAAGGATAAATTGGATGGATGATGAGTCGTGAGCCTAATTTTGTTTTAATAAAATAAGTAGATGACACATAATTTATTGGTAGAATTTCAACAATCTTAGAAGTATGAAAAGTCAGGCTCGTTCTATATGATCCAAAAAACCCATTTGCAACATTTATTTTTTATATGAAAACTTGTAAAAAAAAATAAAATCCTTGAGATCTCAATAAACCTATTTTAAACTTGGTTAAAAAAATGAAATATTAACTCGAATCCAAATTAATCGAGTCTGGATGTACCTTTTATTTTGGCATGATGAAGGATTAAAAAACTTAAATGACACTCTTTTTATCAAATATAATCCTTTGACACCAAAATTATTATTAATTTTGCTAGAATGTGGCTAATCTATCATTTTTAGGTAACTTTCTCTTTCTCTCTCTCTCCCTCAAATTCAAGGATTGAAATTGAAAAAATAAAAATAAAGTTTTGTAACTAAACAAAAAAAAAAGTAAAATAGCTAATTAAAAGTACTTCTCTCTCTCTCTCTCTCTCTCTCTCTCTCTCTCTCTCTCTCTCTCTCTCTCTCTCTCACACACACACACACACACACACACACACACACACACACACACACACACACACACACATAACCTCCTTACTTTTAAGACTTATCCAACAATTGTGTCTATTTTATCAAAAATAAAATATAAAAGTAGCAATTGTTAGTTTAATATGCCCTCTAACCAATCGGTTGGTTATATGTAATATTATTATATTCATGTAAATACATATTTATTATTAATAAATGTTTTATTTATCTTTAATATTCATATAATATTAGATTAATGAATTTAATATTTGATTTGTGAATCTAGAGTAAAGATAAAGTTCATGGGATAAAAATACTTTGCAAATAAAATTATAAAGTTGTTATAATTATGAGATTCCTATTGTATTAAAGCATTATTCTTAAAATGTTCCTGGTTGATGCTCTCATAAATACTGGACATTTATTAGAGCTATAGAGACTGCTACATATTATGTTCTTTTCTTTGTGAAAGGAAACAATTGTTCTTATAAGTTAAGGTATAAGAAATACTTAGAACTAATATGTAGGTGCTTGTCATTGACTAAGAAATCATTGGACAAGGTGGAATGAGGTTTTAAGAGAATTTCAAATCTTATTCAAACGATTAATGATTATTAGAGAACAAACATAATTTAACATGATAGATATACTCCATGCTTTAATGTTAAATCCGAACATTATTGGTGAAATAATATTAATTATATTGAGAAACCGGTAACTGAAAGGTTAAGTTAAATCACTAATGATTTTTCTAATATTTGAGGGATCATGATACGTTGCTAGACGATGCACCTGATTTTCAAATATAAATTAATTAATTGTTGAATTTATAATAAATTAAATTATTTAATTTATTTAATTCTATTTAATTAGAATTAGAATTTATATTTGGAGCAACATATTAAGAACCTAATGAGTCACACACATTAAGAACAATTAGTCAGAAATTAAATTGTGATGATTTAATTAAGTATGACTTGATTAAAATATATTTTAGAGATTAAAAACTAGAATATAATTAATATAGGGATTATATTTCTAGACCTCGAGAAATCAAGTAAGGACTTGATTGAGTTAATTTCTAAAATTATCCTGAATTAATAAATTGATATTATTCAGATGAAAAATTGATATTTTTCCAGTTATATTGTTTTTTAGATTTCTCTATAAATAATAAGTCATGCCTCTTATTTTTTAGGGGTTGTTTGTTAAACAGAAAAATTACTCAAGTCATATAATAGAAAGCTAGCACTTTAGGCATATCAATCCCTCTTTTCTAAATAAGGACTTATGAGATTTCTCACCAATGGTTCGTGTGAATTATCGTTGGAGACGGGGCAATTTGATGACTTATGGTTTGTGATAACTCAGTCTTTAAATAATTATTCAAAGCTGAAAAAGATCAGATTTTCAGGCAATAAATCCCTAAACAACTCTAGATCTATTTAACGGGATCCTAAGGACTCTCAAATAATTTTATTTTATTATTTTCGCCGTGTGTATGATATTCGAGAACCCAAAACAATATATATATAT
>Ga0325404_1007221_pt1 | contig 11599 bp, 4 predicted proteins | sample PopdelMetagenome_18_FD_205664 | JGI IMG/M metagenome (GOLD analysis project Ga0325404, IMG submission 205664) | Populus deltoides microbial communities from Bellville, Georgia, United States - Xylem-Control-R1 | ecosystem: Host-associated > Plants > Phyllosphere > Stem > Wood/Secondary xylem... | reverse complement strand
TGAACAGTGCAAGAGAATTGCACTGTTCGTTATTTTTCAAGTGAACAGTGCAAGTCTCTTGCACTGTTCACTTAACAGTGTGTGCTACACTGTTCATGCTAATTAAATTTAGCATGAACAGTATCCACAAAGCAGCAAAATGCTGCTTCTTCTTTTCCTGCGTCTCGGACGCGAAAAAACACGGGGCCCATACACAGTAAAATGTGTTTTTTTGTTTACCAAACGGGTTGCATCTGCGTTTTAAACAAAACGCAGACGCAACCTCGTTACCAAACGGGTTCATAATGGATCCATCTTGAAAAATCAAGGTTTGAAACCTTAACAAAGTGGTGGTTCTAGTTAAATCAACCTAAACATTAACTTAATGAAATAAGGCTGACTTGTCCTGTTTTTAATGATCTATTTGACCATATCAAACCTGATCAAAGTCAATATTAATATTTAAAAAACTTATTTATTATTTTTTTAATAAAAATAATTAACCTGAGTTAATCTTTTAACTCTTGAGTTGATCTAATGACATGGTAAACCAAGTTTTTTCCAGGCAAGTCTTTGAATCAAATTTGACAGCTATGCTCGAGTGAAGTTGCTAGGCAAATTTTTTATAGGTTTTATTTTATTGACGACCACTGGCCTTTATTATTACATTAATTTTTTAATTTTTGGATTAAAATAATTTTATTTTATTTTATTTTATGCAATGTGATATGTATTAATTATCTAGCATAATACTACTTTATTACTCACACTTTTTTCGCCGTAGGTCGGATAAAAAATAATATTTAGACCATAAGAACTTTTTAAGCGTGGTTATTAAATTCAGTACAATGGTTCCAACGTAAAAATCATTAACCCAATTGTTTGCTAAAATCAGGTTTTAAATTAAATCTTGTGGAGTTTACCATGATATGACCTTGTCAGCGCAGAAAGTCCAAATGAAAAATATCAAGGGAAAGAAAAGAAATAGGTTGGGCTAGCTCTAGTCAGCCAGTCAAACCTGCGACTCAGGTTACGAACTTCACTAAGTTGAATTATTATTATTTATTTTATTATATGATAAAAGTATAAAAATTAATTTACCATCAACCCAATACTTAAGAATAAGATTAAATAAAAATTCTATATTAAATAATAGAATTGAAAAAAAAAAGATTACGAAAAGGGGGAAAAAACCAAGAAAAAAACAATAAAAAATCTCACATTAGAGGATTAAATTGAAAAAAACCCCAAAAAATTAAAAAATAAAAGAGTTTAAAAAACCCAAATGACCAATAAAAAAAGCTTTAATGGCTTAACATAACAAAACCAAGGCTCATGGGTCTAAAACAAACTCGTAAGTCTAGGCTACTTTAAAAAAAAAATAAAAGATAAATAACAAGTTATTTATTTTTTTTTTGAAAATAGAAAGATCATACGATTTTTGAAAACAAACATTGTGACCAATCTCAAACCCGCGACCTCATTTTCCCTCGGCTAGTGTGAACTAATTAAACGACAACACAATTTGTTATAAAACGATTAAATACCATATTAGGTTAATTAACTATTCATAACATGAACACAGTTAAATTGAACTCATGTATTAATTTTTTAGTTGTATTGATAATGCAAATAGGAAAATAATTGTAGAATAATAGTTTTAAATTCATGAATTGCATTTCAACAACAACTCATTCTTACTATTACTAATGATTTTACATGCACCCATCAATTTGTTTTTTTTGATATCCTCAAATTCAAATATGATAAAGTTTTTTTCTGAATGATTTTTTAAAGGTGTCTTAATAAATTTTCTTAAATATTGATTTTAAGATTTAAACTAAAAATATCAAACTTGTACACTAAATCATTAACCCGCAATACGTTATGAGTCAAGTCAAATTTTTTTTTTTAACAGAAGAATAGTATTCAAATGTTGCTATTTTTTTTGTTGGAAAAAAAATTAATAATGCGAGGGTTGACTCGATATAACCAGGTTGACTTTGCAGGTCCAAAATTAACTCGGACGACCTATAAAAATATAATTTGACTAAAAAAATTCAAGATGAGATTTTTTTTAATATTAAGATAATAACATATTAGATTGCCTTGGATCAACATATCAAATCTGCGACTCGGGTTATAATACTATGATAACTCTATGGAAAACAAATCAAAACAAATTATAAAGCCTAATTCTCAATCAACCCAATGTGAAAGGATGAAATTGAAAAAAAAATTAATTAAAAAAATGACCTAAAAAAGTGACTCGAGTTAACCCAACAAATATTTGACATAAGTCATAAAATTGAGATAATCATATAGAAAGTAAATCGAAATAAATTACAAATTTCAATTCTAAATAAGCCTAGTATTGATGAATGAGATTTAAAAAAGAAAATCAAATAAGAAAAGAACATAAAAACAACCTGAATTAATCCACCAAACTCAAAAAGAGCATAAAAACAACCCGAATTAATCCATCAAACTCACAACTCAAGTTATGAGACAAAGATAACTTCGTATAAAGAAAATAAGAACAACAACCTAATTTAACCAGGGTTAGCTTGTCGAATCCACGAGTCTAGTCGTGAAACTGAAATAACTCTATAGAAAACAAATTATGAAATTTAATTTTCAATTAACCATGTCGGACACAATGTTGAATGATGTAATTTATAAAAAAAAAGTTAATTAAAAAAGACAAAAAAAAACATGTTGAGTCAACATGGGTTAACTCGTTAAGCATTATTATTTGGTTATGAGACTGAGATAACCTAATAAAAAACAAATTAAAATAGATCATGAAATCTAGTTCTCAATCAAACATGATATATAAAAGATGAAATTGGGGCGGGGGGAAGTAATTTTTTTAAAAAAAAACCATATCCATTGGGTTAACCTGTCAAACCTGCAACTTGGGTCAAGGGAACAACCCAATAAAAAAAAATTCAATGTTGAAGGATCTATGACCTGGGTCATGAGACCGAAATAACATTTTAGAAAGAAAATTAAAAAAATAATCTGATTTAACCAGGGTTAAAATGCGCGACCCTAGTCGCGAGACCAATGTATTCTCATAGAAAACAAATTAAAACAAATTAAAAAGCTCAATTCCCAACAAATTCAATGTTGAATGATAAAATTGAAAAAAAAATCAATTAAAAAAAAAGACACAAAAAATAACTCAAGTCAACTCAAGTTAACCCGTTAAGCCTTATTCTCGGGTCATGAGGCCAGAATAATCTAATAAAAAAAATCATGAAACCTAATTCTCAATCAATCCAATATTAAATAATGAGATTGATAAAGAAAAGTTAATTAAAAAAAATACTTTAGTCAACCGAGTTAACCCTCTAAACCCGTGATCCGTATCATGAAAATAAAATAACTTAATAAAAAATAAATTTAATATTAAATGATGTAATTAATCAAATAAACATTGATTAAAAAAATCAAAGAAACAAACAAGCATAGCACTAATCTAATTCATGATTCACTATATTTCTCTTTTAATTTTTTCTAATGTTAATATTAATATCCGTGTGTGTTGTGTGTGAGCTGGTTATTTGGTTTCTACTTCAATACAAGCCACAAAATACACATCAACAAGTCTATAATTATAACAATTAACAAATCTAAATTGTGCTAGCCTCTTATCATAACCATTATTTTATGCAAAATCATCCTCAATATTCAAAACTGTTAATAAAAATACAAAAAAATAACAATAATAAATAAATAAATATCAATTAAGACACAGAACACATCTGAGCTTGCCGTATCATCCTTTTAAAATTCAGCTCCACCTACATTGCGTCATAAACATGTCACATTAAAATTAAAGCTTTTTTGTTTTTTGTATTTAAAAAAAATTAAAAAAATGAAAATTTTTTATTTTTTTAAATTAATATTTTTTAATATTTTCAAGTATTTTTGATATGGTGATATCAAAAATAATTTTTTTAAAATAAAAAAAATATTATTTTAATACATTTATAAATAAAAAATACTTTAAAAAATAATCACAACCACATTACGCTCTAAAACATGTTTATTCTTCGTGATCTAATAATTATTGTTTTTTTAATTTTTTTATTTAAAAATATATTAAAATAATATTTTTTATTAAAATTTAAAATTTATTTTTATATTAACACAACAAAATAATCTAAAAATATTAAAAAATAATAATTTAAAATTAAAAAGTCTTTTTAAACACAAAAATAAAGAATCTCTAAGGATTACAATTCGCAGCTACTGCTCTCAATCGTCACTACAAACGTCACCTTTCGCTTCAACATATTATTTAAGGAAGCCTACGCAAGTGCTTGTAGTTAGTCTTACACTAGTAGCTTTTTCCCTCGTAATTTCTGGCTAGAGCAAACAAAACCATTTGCTGATCACTCCATCTAGTCAAACTCACCAGACGCCAGTCTTCCGCCGCCACAGAAGCATTAATGACCATGGCGGTGCAACCTCACTTCCTTCTGTTAACCTATCCCGCACAAGGCCACATAAATCCTGCCCTCCAATTCGCCAAGGGTCTGACACGTATTGGTGTTCTCGTCACCCTTGTTACCTCTCTCTCTGCCGGCCGCCGCGTGTCCACAACTTTGTTTCCTGACGGTTTGTCATTCGTTACCTTTTCAGATGGATATGACGACGGGTTTAAACCTGAAGATGACAGAGATCATTTCACGTCTGAGCTCAAACGTCGAGGCTCACAGACTCTCAATGAGCTGATCGTAGATAGTGCAAAAGAAGGAAAGCCCGTCACTTGTTTGGTTTACACGATGCTTCTACATTGGGCAGCTGAGCAGCACTTCTTTGGATCCAGCCTGCAACTGTCTTTGACATCTATTACTATTACTTCAATGGTTATGGTGATATCTTCAATAATTGCAAGGACACTTCGTATGCTATTGAGTTACCAGGGCTCCCACCACTTGCTAGCCGTGACCTTCCCTCGTTTGTACTTCCTTCAAATACTTATACTTTTGCACTCGAGATCTTTCAAGAGCAGCTGGAGCAGCTCAGCCAAGAAACCAACCCAAAAGTGCTTGTCAACTCTTTCGATGCATTGGAATTGGGAGCTATGAATGCCACTGAAAAGTTCAACTTGAGTGGAATCGGGCCATTGATTCCATCTGCTTTCTTGGATGGAAAAGATCCGTTGGATAAATCCTTTGGAGGGGATGTTTTCCAAGGCTCCGAGGATTACACTGAATGGTTGAACTCAAAGTCTAAATCATCAGTGGTTTATGTATCTTTTGGGAGCATTTTGGTGTTATCGAAGCGACAAATTGAGGAGATTGCTCGTGGATTGGTAGATAGTGGTCTTCCATTCCTGTGGGTCAGAAGGGATGAACAGAATAAGAACGAAGAGAAAGAAGAAGAAGAAGAGGATAATCTGATTGCCTGCAGAGAGGCGATATTGGAAAGGCAAGGGATGATAGTGCCATGGTGTTGTCAAGTGGAGGTTCTGTCCCATCCTTCGATAGGATGTTTTGTGACACACTGTGGGTGGAACTCAACTCTGGAGAGCTTGGTTTGTGAGGTTCCAGTTGTGGCATTTCCTCACTGGACAGATCAAGGAACAAATGCCAAGTTGATTGCAGACGTGTGGAAGACAGGAGTGAGGGTGGTGGCTAATGAAGAAGGGATAGTCGAAGGCGAGGAGATTAATTAAGAGGTGCTTGGATCTGGTTATGGCACATGGAAAGACGGGAGAAGACATCAGAAAGAACGCCAAGAAATGGAAAGATTTAGCAAGAGATGCTGTCAAGGAAGGAGGTTCCTCCGATAAGAATCTAAAGGCTTTTGTGCAGGAGGTTGGCGAGGGCTGTTTCTAGCTTTCCAGTGCCCTTCAGGCCATCAAAAGCACCATCTTGGAGGAGAGGTCCTTTCTAATTCTGCTGCAATCAATTCGATGATTACGTGACTTTGAGATGATGTGATTGTTTTGAGACAGACAAAAAACACTTGTAAGAAAGAGATACGTCTCTTATGTCTTAAACAATAACAATTCACTTGTTTTAATAAAAAAAACAAATTTGTTTTTATATCTTTGTTTTTTTTTTTCTTCAACTAACATTTATTTTTATTATTTCTGTACTTATCCATTCTATTTTAAAATATTAATCAAACACAACCCATTGATTAGGAACAAAGTATGAGGCATATAGTAAACGAAGTCTCTCTTTTGAATTAAACAATCGGAGGTGTTGAAAACAATCATCTATCTATGATATTTGTATTACATGATATATTTATGCTATCTAACATAACTTAGGACAATATGTATATTATAAGTTGTTGCGGGTCTAGATTTTTGAAACAGGATAAACACAATCTTACTTATATACATTATATTTTTTTATCTTTATATTTAATAATTTATAAATTTATAAATTAAGTATTTACTTTTATTTTATTTAGAAATATCTTACTTATATACTTTATATTTTTATATTTAATAATTTATAAAATAAGTATTTACTTTCATTTTATTTAGAAATATTTTGGTTTTAAAATTCTTTTTTTATTAACGTGAGTATTTGGGCTAGTTTAAGCGCACCTTGACTAATCCCACGGGTTCTGAAGTTAACGACGATGCAAGCTTTCAATGGCCATCATATAAACAACCATAAGGCTCGAACCTAAAATCACAGAGAAAGTAAATCTCTTGATCTCAAGCTTTTACCACGAGCTTTAATTTTAAAATTCTTGATAGCAGGTAGGATTTATATTAAATTTTTTTTATATAATAAAAAAAGATTTGCCCATTTTGCATAGAAGAAAGAAAGTAAATACTATGGTGATATAAGATATAAAAATTAAACTTAACATTAGCCTCTAAAAACAAATCCATGAATTGAGCAATATAAATCATCCAATGAATAAATTTAATCCGCTCGAGTTCAAAAAAAAATTGAATAAATAAAGTTTATAACTTGTAAAAATATCATAAATTAATTTAAATACAATTATAAACTCAAACTTAACCCAACTATATCCATAAACTCAGTTAAAAACAAAAAAAAAAAAACAAGAAGAATTTAAACTCCTTCTCTGCATTCTAAAACAACTTGTTTTCTTTCTCCCCACTACAGGGAAAAAAAAAAAAAAAACACCTTCCACTCTACAACAACATTTGTAAATGCTGTAGATCAAAAGAATCGTCCAATACAAAATCCAATTTCCGAGCCAATCTATTTTTGTTTGATGTAAGTTGAAAAATCTGGAAGCGAATGAACCAAAGTTACAACAGGACGCACAAGCAACATAACGTGTGAGATCGTGAGCCCTGATACAATCCATGAATGAAAAAATAACAGCTTCTAATAATTAACAGCTCATTATCCCATCAATAACTCGGAGCCAATAATTCTCAACCTAGAGAAGTCTCAGATGTGCAGTATCATTCAGGCGTTTAATCTGCCAACCTGTTTTCCAAGAGTGCTGCAACACAGTCACTGAAGAATCTTCTATGCAGATCTTGTGCATCATTACTGGGCTGCACCCCAGGAGGCCTGTGAGTAGACACTTGATAGGAATTGAATGCGTGAAAACGCCCACGCATGAAGAGACTGCGGAGGATGAGTTCCTGTTATTCAAATCAGGGAGCAAATGTTGGTGGCTGGCTTCCCTAAGAGAGACCTCATCCTCACCCTCGTGATTGCCTGTAGAAGTCACATGTTGTAGCCTACTCTTACCAGACTTTTTCCTTGTGAGGCCTTGTCGGTGCCTATGAAGCATATCCCAATGAGAAGGCAGTGGTAGAAGAGGCCCATCTCTGTCATGAGAGAACCCCTGGCTCTCAGTTTGATGGTGCATCAATAAATCTGATCTCACCTTTTCAGGCAGTCCCAGGACTGTTCCATTTAGGAACTGAACCATCCTAAATTCGACTTGCCTAAGTGATTCTCCAGATGGTGCAAAGAAGTCAGGCTGAAAATTTTCGAGCAGGCTCTGAACTTCAGGTGTATATAGTTCTGAGCGGGAGCAACCCTCCCAAAGCCCCATACTCATCTCCATTAGTGCATCTGCTGGTCGTATTTGTTCCTCGGCAAAATTCATTTCCTGCAAGATTTTTATATATGGACAATTCACTCCACTGCATAACACAAGCTGTAGAGGAAAATATTCCTAGTGATATCAAAGCTGCTTTGAGATTAGATGTAGAAGGCCCGTCTTAAACAGAGTTCCTCTTGAATGAAACAACTCAATATAATATCATTCTCCATTTGAAATCAACTTGTTTTCTTTCTTCCCACTACAGATAAGAAAAAAAAATCTTCCTAGCCAATCTATTGGTCACAACTCACAAACCGATGATGAGGGGATACTTGACAAGCAAACAAATACATTCTATAACTACAATCTATCCCTTTCATATTTCAAAATCAGATATAAAAGGATGGCAGTTTGAGTCGCGTGAGTGAAGATGCAAAGGAAAAAAATTCTAGTATTTTCACAGCTGATGTACCTAGAAACAAAAACGAGATACATTATGAAAATCATAAGTGAACAAACACAATCAAAATTTCTAACTTTTTTCTTTCTCTATTTTTCTGGGTTTTTTTTTTTTGGTGAACAAAATCTCATCATTTCTGTCCAAATTTGATGCAGGAGCATTCCTAATAATAGAAAAAAAAAATATTATGAAAAACGAATGAGTGATAAATGGTGCTGAATAAGATTCAGGACAGCTGAAAATTCTCATAACAGGCTCCGATTTTAGGATTAACTTCAAAGGCAGAACATTATTAATTCTGCAGAAAACACTAGGCAATCCATATATGAATTGAAGGCTACGCAAATCTGGTTTCCAATGCTTCAAACAATGTGAATCAGAACTTCCTAGAGGGAGTGATCACATTTAAATCCCTGGTGTGCAGGCAGTCGGGAAATCCGAAATCTCTCCCAAACATTAACTTTAACTTGCATAATTCTATCTTTTATCTCAACAACCAGCGCATGAAACTTTGACAACTAAGCAGAATATCACATCAATTCTTGCCTAGTCTGAGTGGTCAGAGTTTGCTTCAATAAAATCAACATCTAGGACTAGAAACACATGATGACAGCCTTGGTAGAAAATCTGCCACCTTGAGGATTATATCACCTTCTAGTCACTAGCTAGTTTAAATTTCATGTCTAGATGAGATGTGTATGTTCTGTTATTTTCATAGCTTAGAGGTTTTGCTCCAAGTATAAATATCATGCTTGTTTACATCATTTTAGAGAGAGTTGAAGTTGAATAAAATCAAATTGAGCTTGTTCAGCTTGGATGTTAGTTTTGCATCTCTTTGCTGGATTACATTAAGTTGTGAGCTATCTTGAACTCTAAATTCTAAGGTGTGGGATTTCTCTGTCCTCCGACTTTGCCAGTATAACCCTATTTATTCTCTAGAGTGGTGATTTTCTTTATCACTAACAGAGCGGAATATCCATCCTACAAACTAACCAGAATCTTCTTGAAATCCTCCCCCACCCCCACCAAAAACAGCATCGGTGCTTAATTCATTCTAAGTGGTGTTTGAATTCCATCCTCAGCACCTCAATTCCATCCATCTCCATCATCTAAACTAACCAGAACGTCATTAGAACATAGCCTCCGTATTTTTCCGGTACCAACATCATTACTAGTTTAATCACTGATCAAAGTCGTAAATCTCAACCATTAAGTGCCTCTCTTTCTCTCTTCAGAAAACCTTCCTCGATCAGTGACGGATTCCTCTAGGAATCAGCTCCAGTCTGGATCCCTCACTCGAAATAAATGAAAAACTAACCCTTTATTTCTCCTAAAATTACACATTTCACTATAATATTCCTAAGAAATATTCCGCTAAATTTTGAAAGGAATTTGATTGACAAATGATCACATGCAAGAATAACAATCAATCATGCTTTCAACGACTATTAATTACATTTGATGCAATCCCTTTTTACCATTAGAATCTTAATACAATGTTACCAATACCATTTACCCTTTGTTTGTCAGTAAGTATAATGGACAAACGTTGACACCCATTACCATACTTCTAGCTCTGATAATATTTACCTGGCAGACGGAGACAGCCATTGATCTAGCACGATTCAAGGGCGATGAATAAACGGAATGGAAGCTGACCCTTTGAGAGTTGAAGAAGACAGCAAGAGCCCTGGCTTGTCGCTGCCCTTTGGGAGTCAATTCAGCCACGTGGCACCTTCCACCGACTAAATCAGGCCTCAGATCGAGCTCGCACTCTCCATGACTGATCAAAAACACCTCCAAAACACCAACCTCGTCATCGGAGGAGAAAGGAGGCGGGGGCGGGGGAGGGAGCGGCGCGAGGACGTTGTAAGGGTCCCACACCTTGATAGAAGGACCGAGCTTTGGGGTGCCTAGAGATGAGAGTTGAGGGGAGAGAGGCGATGCTGATGCGTAACAGGGCAGCATCTCTGGCTCTTGTTGTAGAACCTTGTTGTGTAAATTATCGTTGTTTTCGATGATTCCTCTATCGTTAGGCTGTTCCAGCTCTTCTTCTTCTTCGTCCTCCTCGTCTTTCTCTTCTTCTTCTTCTTCGCTTGCTTCTTCTTCCTCGTCATCATCTTGAGTTGCTTGTGTGGACTGGGTGGAACCCATGATTATATGTGATTCAATTCAATGGATTCAAGGGTGATTTCGATTTGGATTTCGGAAATGCATTATTACAAAAACAGGTGAGTGAGTGAGAGACAGAGATCGACGATATGGTGATGTTTAAGTGCTGTTTTATGTAAGAAGCAATGAAAGTGACGCAAGAAGATTTTCAAGTAAAATTATTTATTTTTATTCTATTTAGTTTTATTTTTTTATTTAATTTAATAAATTAAATATTATATTTGATTATTTTATTTTTTTTTTAATTTAAAACTCCTATAGTAACTCTATAATTATTTATTAGTATTTTTTTTTTTTTTACCTCCAGGACGTAGCTAAGACTAATATTAATATGATTGTTTAACTTATATTTTAGTATATGACTTGGAGAGAAAATATTCAATGAAAAAAATTAAAATTAAAGTTTTTATATAGTGTTCATATTCAACAGTATCATGTATGACTTGTTCTCACTGTCTTTTCAAGTTGTTTCCATTTGCATTAATTGATATTAAAGTTAAATGATTAATGCTTTGTATTTAAATAATCATGATTGGAAAAAAAAAATGGTATAAAAAGATGTGCTTTGAATAAAATAATGAGGTTATTTATTTTTATAAAAGAGATATTAAACAACTAATAATATAACCTAGTAAAATTAATTTAGTTTATGGATGTAAAAACTTTAAAAATTATATGAAAAGTGATCACGAATACATAATTAACTTTAAAAATTTATTTTATATGCGAGAATGAAAGGGATAGCTTCTTGATTGAGTTGGGTATCATAAAAATTTTAGCAATCTTGTTTATGATAAGATAAATATAGGTTAGTATTCTTTGCTAATTTATGATATTTTTATTTTGATGATAATTATGTTAATAATAATAGTGTTTTTGTTGATAAATTAGAGATTAAGTGCAAATACAATATAGAAAATGCTCAGCCAAAAAAAAATTGATTTGAATTATATTTATACTTTTTATTAC
>Ga0325404_1007216_pt1 | contig 11605 bp, 8 predicted proteins | sample PopdelMetagenome_18_FD_205664 | JGI IMG/M metagenome (GOLD analysis project Ga0325404, IMG submission 205664) | Populus deltoides microbial communities from Bellville, Georgia, United States - Xylem-Control-R1 | ecosystem: Host-associated > Plants > Phyllosphere > Stem > Wood/Secondary xylem... | reverse complement strand
AACACTTCCAATCCACGAGAAAACACCAGAGAAAGGCAGGAGAGCACGTGTCATCAAGAATCAGGCATATCTTCTTGCAATATTTTGAGCATACACTACCCAAGACATGACCTAGCGAAGTGTGCTGAAATACGTAGTTTGTACTAGATGGTGGATGGACTATGATTATCAGCTTCGTGGTCTTTCGTTAACCTATCATTGGAGATGAAGCAATTCCATATGATCTCAAAAATCATGATGATGGTGTAAAGAAGCAAATGCTCAAGTGGGACTGCAGGTAAAACTATACCAGCAAAGGCAATCTCAACCTATTCGAGGACAGAATGCAGCACTGGTATTTTACATCTCATTGTTCATTGCTGCATCATTTTATCATCATTCATGTGTAAGGTCAAACTAGCCAGAGCTATAACATCTACTGCGATGTTGCATTGCTGATGGTTGCGCATGGGAATAGCCATAACCTATGTAGCTCAATGTATTCTCCTTCATGTTCAAATAAAAATAAAAATGTAGTATTGCCCCCATTATTGCGGTTTGGGCCACTAGAACTCTCTACTGAAAGGATTTACAAGAAGAAAGTATCATATAACATGACAAAGGTTGCTTCAGCAACATTGTAAAATTTGACATTTCAGTTGATCACCTGAAAATTGCTCATTGTCGTAGAGAGTTATTATAACTCAAGAATGCAGATAATGATCTCTAATTAATTTAACAGATGCAAAAGTTTTAGGCGCTTAGAATTAAACCCCTAGATGCTTCACATTCCGGTTTGTATCTATCTGCATGGCCTCTGCAGCACTCAGTAAGGTCGAAACTTCCTAGCAGCTCTCAATTGTTGAATCCGCTTTCTGTCCTCCTCAAATTTGCTTCGAAGTGCCATAATTTCTGCAAGGATATTTAACTATCAATACCTTGCTTCACAACAATCAATGAAATGATAAGGATGCATGTTTGATCTGAAAATATTTTTCACGTAAAACTCAACTCATCCCAAATTGCATCGAGAAGCAACAGCATGAGCAGTTGTTTCTTAGATGAAGAGAAAAATACTATCTTTCATGTTCCAAACAAGTGCATGTGGATCTTTAAATGCTTATTATACATCAGGTATCTCCTCATGGTTACTGTAACTAGTTAGTATAGCATATTGCACAAACAAACAGTACACTAATTTGCTAAGATTCATCATACCACTCCTCTGAGCTTCTCTTTTCTGAAACCGATAGAATTCTAGCCCAACTTCCTTGGGCTTTTTCTTGGTCATCTGATTCTCCACAGCAGCTGGAGCAACAGAGCCCACGGTAATTCCACTTTCAGAATCTGTTGTCTTTTTCCTTCCTTTGTGATGTTTAACAACTGTCCATCCCCCTTCCGCAGCTTGGGCTTCTCTTTCTTTTCTTTCCTGTACACGCCATATCAAGACAAATGATAAACTGTATACTAGGAAGAAAGACCACAAGACATGATGGAAGCCTAAATCTACCATGACAAAAGAACACATTGACCACATAATTCGCCAATAGAAACATACAAATTAATTTTCAACTGAAGTGAGCAGAAAATGAGAGAAGAGACAGGATGACATAAACTGAATGCTGAAATATGCAGCACGATAGCAAAACATCTACTTTACAGATTCTTCCAAATATGTTTGGCGGGGCAAACAGCTATATCACTCATCTACCTCTGTCAAAAGATAACTGCGAAAAACATGCTTTTCCAGCAAGCATGTTTCTGTACAAACTCAAAGCGAAGTGTTCAGGTCTGTGATCACTCTAAGAGAAACAATAGAAGTACTGAGAAACAAAAATGAAAAGGGTCCCACTGCATTATGATCCAGTCTCAGAGGTGCATGAGAGACAATACCTGTTCAAGTTTTTCCTCATGGACAATTATGAACTCATCTAATCTTTGTTGCAGCACCTTCAGACCTGGTCTACTTTGATGATATTCTGTAAGCCACTCTGTAATGCAAGTTTACAGTCAAGAACCTAAATAATGAAGCATCATTCATATATATAAAATCAACATTCAGAAATTAAACTAATATTGTGCATGGTGAAATCAGTCAGACAACTGAAGAAAGAAAATTTTAGATAATACCCTGGCCCCATTCATGACATGCAAATCCTTAATGTCACGTTCCAGGAGAGCCATGAAATAGAAATGGATGCTTAAATGCTACACAATCAACACAGAATAAAAAGGGCGTACAGTTTTACTACCATACACTACTTCTACTTATGGCCATCCGATGGTGTACATTACAAAACAAAACTTCAAGGAGAACATTTGACCATTTAGTTTTATTTGATTATTAGAGATTTTTACTAGTTAATACGATCTTATGAAATTGAAATGCTAAAACATAGCACACGATATGATTCATACATACTTTTCATTCCTTTTGAGGAGTCCTCATCCCCAGAAGAAATACAACAAGCCTCATCCTGATTGGTCCCTCCCCTCTTTTCCAGCATATTCTCATCCTCCTTTGATGTGTCATGCTCCCTTTTCTTTTTCTTAGATTTCTCGGATTTACCTGAAGAATGAGAAGTACACCATGAGACAACACACTAAGAAAGCAATGTAATGTTTTCAAGAGAAATTCTGCATAACCCAACAAAGAAATTCTGTCATCTGTTCATCTTCCAATAACATCTTCACTTTGCCCTTTGGATTTTTAATATCACCCCTTAGCTCAATCAAGTTGTAAGGCAGAAAACAATAGCATGACAAACAAAGAGTATAGTATGAAAACAAAATGGACGTTCATTACGTTATTGCTTAATGTGGATTAGAGTGATCTCAAGTTCAAGAGAAAGAAACACAGCAAAATGAAAAAAGAGAGAAAACAAAACGTGGCAGCACTTTGGAGTGCATATGCAACGGGAGTTTTAGACAAAAGGACACTGTTAACGAAATCACACAACTCCCATTTTTCCAAATATAGCATTTATCAATTATGAGATTGAGTCAAAGCACCCAAGTATGCACTGATGTAATCTGTCTAGATAACACGGATAAAAAAAAATAACACTATCTTAGTTACATAATGTCAAGAGATATAGTATGTCACCACATATTTCACCAAGCTAAAATCCTATTGACTTACCTTTTAGTTCATTAAAACCATCTTCAGACTCAGCACCAAGCTGATCAGATTTCCCAACCACAGCATTATTTTGCTCCCCACTTCTTTTTGTCTTTTTTCTTAGTTTGTTCCTTTTCTTTTCTCCTTCTGCTTTAGTCTCATCATCTTCTGAAACAACAAAAACAAGTGAATGAGACAAAGATTAATAGAAATCTAGATAGGAAAAAAGTTTGCTATGTCTAAAAACTTTTAAACCTTTACTGATCCAAATAGTATCACCACCAACAACGTCATTTCCCTTTTCCCTTTCCCTCTTCTTCTTCTTCTCGGCAGACTTGTTCACTTTATTCCTTCCATCCTCTGTTTTTATCATTACATCTGAAATAAAAAATGATCAGGCACTGCTACCAGCAATTAATTTCAGTATTTACAGTTTCAAATATAGCAGAAATTTGGCATAACTATACATGACAAGTGAGTAGATAACCATGGCCAAAACCAAGAATTCTTCATTAATTTCATCCTACTTATCTGGACCTAAACTGATGGTTAGAAGTCTACCAATTTATATCTCTGAAGTGAAATGATTCAGTCCCTGTCTAGGAGTGCCATGGTGCCCACTGGTTGGTTTGCCGCAACAACCCTAAACAGTCCCTTAAGTAGAGTGATTATGTAATTGTCTTATATGTCCCATACTCAAACACTACACTTTGCGAAGTTTAATTCATTCTATAAAACCACTATTGTAAGAAAAGAAGCTGCAATGATATTCTTGGATCTAAAGGGCTTCTTTTGTCCCTTAATCATTTGAAAAACCAGCAGCCATTTTTCATTCTTCAAGAAAAACCAGGTATTCCATACAAGTAATGTAATAGGAATATCAAAAGTTTAATTGACAACCAGATTATGGCGAAAAATAGATCACTGGCTGTTTTACCCATTTAGCACAGTAGTTCTTCAGTCAAAGCATGTAAATCCTTGGTTGAAGCATCGAATGGAAGAAAGGGACAGTGGAATATCTACTGATAAACAATGCCGAGCAAAGAACCTAACACATACTGCAAAACACTAAAAATTCTACTCATGACCTAGTTATGGACCTATACTTCTCCCACTGCTACAGTTTTTACCACTCTAGGAGAATCACCTCATTCACCACCAGCAAAAGAAAAAAAGACACACACATTGACTTCTTAACTCCCATATATTTATTTGTGAAATTCTAAATCCTTGGATACAAAGAAAAAAAAGGAGCTTGCAGAAACTAGTTTGAACTTGGGAATCTCTTTCGATTACAGCTCCATCTTTAACCAAAAGTTCAATAATGACAACAAAGCCAAAGAACCGGCAAATTAACAAACGTCACAGATGTTTTTAAAACTACTTGAACTACCCATTTTTGTGTGTGTTGTTACTATGCCAGAATTTCACAGCTGATTATTTAGTAGCAAAAAAACTTGTGAGAAGCAATAGCATTGCCTAATTCTCTTTCTGGAAACACCATCCTGTAGTCTGATATTTCTAATCTCCATTAAAGACTAAACTTGCTCTCTCAAAACCAATCGTTCATAATAAAAACTCATTCCTTACTACATGCATCAATTAAAAAAACAAAAAAAAATAACATAAAAGATTTTCCACAGCAAGACCCACAAGTTAGAATCAAGTAAAAAATAAAAAAGTAAGAACGTGAAAGATGGTAAGCTATTAAAAGCAGGGAAGTTTGAATCAAGAGATACCCTTTTCACTGAAGTCGCTATCGTTAGCCTTCTTGTTCCTTTTCTTCTTCTGCTTCTTGTCTACTATTTCTTTCAAGCTCCCCATCTCTCTCTCCCGCTTTCTCTTAGAGCGTCGCTGCTCGAGAGAACGCGAGAACCAGGGTGCCACCACTTTATTTACCTCCCTCTGTAATGGTGGAAAGATAGCCCCTCATGTTTCAATTAATAGTTATGTTAGTCCCTAGATATTATTTTTAAAAAACATATTAAATTGAACTGAACAAAAAAAAATTAATTCAACCCAAATGGTTCAATTTGATTTATTATCTTAATTTGTTTTTTATTTAAGAAAATAAATTATTCCACATGTCTTTTAATTAGGTTTTTAGAGGTTTTGATGTAACAAGCCTAAGATTAATTTTTTTTTATTTTATGTTGAAAAACTGATTCAATTCATTGATTTTCTATTTTTTAGAGGTTTTTAGAGGTCCCTACGAAATCAAAGGTACTAAAGTAAAAAGGAATTTTGAACAAGACTTCGAAAATTTAGAACCTAATTGAAACAACTTATAAAATTCGTTACCTTATTTATGTCACATAGAAATATCATAGCTACTTCCTCAAATATTATTCATAATTAACCCCCACTTCAAGAGCACAGCGAACAGCTTTCTTTCCCCTCGGTTTTTTCTATACAGAACCAGAAAATCAAAACACTTTGCAGATTGTCAGAGTGAGTGAGAAAACCCCATAAAAATGGCAACTTTGACTCCTATAAGCAATGAAACCCAGTTGCTTATTCAAAGTATTTGTGCATCCGTGATAAAGGGTAGCTGGAAAAATCTTTTGAGACCCAAATTTGGCTCTAACGATTACCATCTCATTACAACAACAGCAACAGTTCGTCAGGTACTTTTGCAACTCTCTTTATATGACCAAAGCCCTTGTCTTTCATGGGCTCTCTTTAAATGGATTGAATCTTCTATTCCTAACTATAAACACTCATTACAATCTTCATGGACCATGCTTTATATTTTGACAAAGCATAAGCATTTCAAGACTGCTCATGCTTTTCTTGCAAATATTGCTTTCAAGGACTTCTTGTCAACTCAATCTGTTTTGAGTTCATTGGTGAAAATTCATGACGACCCAGATGTGAATTCTCATGTTTTGAGTTGGCTTGTGATAGTTTATGGGAATTCCAAGATGACCCACGAGGCTATTCAGGTTTTTGAGCACATGAGAGTGAATGGGTTTAGGCCCCATTTACATGCTTGTACTGTGCTATTGAATTCGTTGGCTAAGGACAGGTTGACGGATACAGTGTGGAAAATTTATAAGAAGATGGTTAAACTAGGGGTTGTAGCTAATATTCATGTGTATAATGTGCTGCTTCATGCTTGTTGTAAGTCTGGGGATGTGGAGAAGGCAGAGAAGGTTTTGAGTGAAATGGAATTGAAGTGTGTTTTTCCGGATCTTTTCACGTACAATACGTTAATTTCGTTGTACTGTAAAAAGGGCATGCATTATGAAGCCTTATCTGTTCAAGATAGGATGGAAATGGCAGGAATTAGTCCTGACATTTTTACTTATAATTCACTTATTTATGGGTTTTGTAGAGAAGGTAGAATGAGAGAGGCTGTGCAGCTTTTTAGGGATATCAAGGATGTTACTCCTAACCATGTGACTTATACTAGTTTGATTGATGGCTATTGTAGAGTAAATGACCTTGATGAAGCTTTGAGATTGAAGGAGGTGATGTCGGAAAAGGGGCTGTATCCAACTGTTATTACTTACAATTCAATTCTGCGCAAGTTGTGTGAGGGAGGCAGGTTAAGAGATGCAAATATACTGTTGAATGAGATGAGTGAGAGGAAAATTGAACCAGATAATGTCACTTGTAACACGTTGATCAATGCCTACTGCAAGATAGGTGATATGCGATCTGCTTTAAAAGTGAAGGACAAGATGGTGGGGGCTGGGTTAAAGCTAGACCAGTTTACTTACAAGGCATTGATCCATGGATTCTGCAAGGCAAAAGAGATTGATAAGGCTAAAGAGCTCTTGTTTGGTATGATGGATGCAGGATTTTCTCCTAGTTATTGCACCTATTCATGGCTTGTAGATAGTTATTGCAAGCAACAAAATGAAGAGGCAGTCATCAAACTTCCAGATGAGTTGGTGAGAAGAGGTTTGTGTGTTGATGTATCAGTGTACAGGGCGCTAATAAGGAGGTTTTGTAAAATAGAAAAGATTGATTGTGCTCAAAGAGTACTTGGTCTTATGAAAGATAAGGGTATATTTGGAGATAGTGTCATATACACAAGTTTGGCGTATGGTTACTGGAAAGTTGGAAAAGTCAATGTTACTTCAGATATTTTAGATGAAATGTACAAGAAAAGGCTGATGATCACTCTCAAAATTTATAGATCTTTTAATGCTTCTTATGCCAGTGACAACAGCATCTTAAGTCTCTTCTGGAATCATGTGCTTGAGAGGCGCCTAATGTCAAAGAGCATATTAAAAGATATGCCGTAGATGAAAAATTGGGCTCTTAATGGAATCTTGGAATCGACTGCAGTTACCAATTTGAACTCCAAATGCCTTGCACTCAATCCTTTGTCATTTCAGGCCATAACAGCGTATGTTGATTGGGCTAACAAGTAAAATGATTCCATCAAGCATTCTTGCAGGCCATTATCAGAGTTATTCTGTAACCTTATGATATGTTTGAAGCTTCATGTAGATTTGCAGAAGTGGTTTGACCCTGTAGAAGAAATACACTAGCCCATTCATGTTTTGCTAGACAGCTGTTTTCTCTCAGAACATACCATGAGCTTTTCTTAACTCAGTTCTCTTTATGGATGGAACTAAGCAAGTTGGGGTCAGATACAGGTGAGACTTAGACTGACTTGTTAAATGTGATCTCAATAGTTAAATGAAAATGGGAACATAATTTTGCTAGTCTCTTTCTTATTTGGGAAGTAAAACTCGAGGCAAAAAGTCTCACTAGACAAACAAAGGGTATCTTTAACATTGAAAATAATTTTAGACAGTGGATTAAGCACTTGTAGAACCACTAGTTTTATGTACATATGCATCCTTGAATATTTTAGTGCGAGAAATGTACTTTGGTAAAAGCAATTAATAAGCACTTGGATGCACTGACTTGTAAATTACTCAATGCTTTGTAGATATTCATCTTTTCATATTGAGTTGATTATATATTAATTAATCTTGGATATATTTATGTATGTATGATTTGATATTAAGATTAATTTGCTTCTTTTGATGTGAAGAAGTAAAGGAGGCAGTACAGTCTTTTCTTAGCACAGTTCTCTTTGTGGATGGAGTTCACAAGGCTACTGACTAATTCAAGTGAACCTTTTTTGGTCTTGAACTGGAAGTTGCATGTATTAATCCGAAACAGCTCTTAAATACCTTGCTTTTGTTTCTTAGATTACCACCACTTATAGTATATGTGTGTTATGGCTAATCTTCACATGCTCTTAGCGGAGAATAATACCATTATGATGTTGAATAATTAAATGCAAATGTTTGGGCATATCATCTCCAACCCTTTTTATACTGTGAAAACAAAGTACATAATGGTACAGCAAGTTTCACATAAACAGGCATGTGTGATCTTTATCATTTGGAATGATTTTAGACAATGGATTTAAGCACAAGTGGCCCCTCTAATTTTTCTTCGAGCTACAAACACTTTATAGCACATCTTCAACAACTATTAGTGCAAGAAATGTACTTCAGTAAACAACAGCTAAATTTAGTTAATTTATAGCGAAATTCTTTTGCCATGGCAAACTCTAAAGGCATGTTAGTCTCTGAAATCAGATAAACATCAGTTACAACACATGAATAAGCAATTGCATGCACAAAATTGTTAGTTTAGCCAATGCTTTGTGGAAGTTTATTTTATCAAATTGACACTAGTTTGTATTTGCATTTTGTCCCTCAACTGAGCATGGTTAATGGGTGTTTCTTTAAATGCATCTACACATAAACTATACATCAACAACACCTGTGTCATTATATAAAATATCGAAAGCTAGAGTTCCTGTTTCTTTTATGTAAACATTGTGCCTCCTAATAAACTTTAACCATACAAATTATTTCCCTGTCGTTTCATTGTGTCTTTCACTTGCAGATATTTTATTAGATGCCATTTAACTTTAGTTCGTAACCAATTTATAAAATGCTGATTTTGAATGGCATTTCCCAGAGCTGATTGAGCATTCTATGGTTTTCCTTTGTATTGTCTCAAATAAGAAGCCCTCCTCTTGATACAGGGCACGAGCCTACCTTCCATGCACTCCCCCTCTAGCACACACACCGTACTATGATTAAAAAAGATATCCAACGTTTCCATGGTCACTTCTGAAACCTCCTATCTTGGTCACTAAATCCCTTTGTTTCCTCATTTATGAATTTTGGTGTTATTGTTCACTGCAGAATTTTGGGGAGCATGTGGAGCTGTTTTGCATCTTTTGGTGTTATTCGTACTATTGCTAGAGAACTGCAATTTTTGTTAGAGGTAGGCTGTATTGTCCAATGCCGTAGCTTTTCTTGCCAATTGTATCTATTGTGATTCATATCTCAGTGCTGTTTACAAAGTATCATTTTCAAAATAAACAAGAATACAGGCTAAAACCTCATTCAAACATCCATGCAATTCTCCTTTCTTTTCAAGGGATCGAAATTCTATATCAATTTTGTGCGTGGTGTCATCGGATCGAGTATATAGGAGAGACCATGGCACCCCAAAGTTTTCGAAAGCTTTTCATACCCCTTTACTTTCTTAAGACTATTTTATTTGATCCTTGTAAATGTTTTAGCTTTCAGATATGTCCCTTCTCATTGCAAATGTGAGAGTTAGACATTTCTATGTTGTCGAGTGAGATTGTTCAAAAGAGTTGCTGTGTATATAAAACATGTACAGTAAGCTTTTTTGTGCTGGTAAATTTGTTTTTGAAAATTCGTACTTCTGTTAATTTTTATTAGACTTGCAGAGTTTTCACACACACATATTTATTTTCTTAGATTATTAATTATAAATGGTGTAATCATTTATATTTATTGTTTTCCACTTTTATTTCAAATGAAGCTACTAAATAAATCAGTCTTTTACGGATTGATTCCTTAACGAGAGTTGTAAAACTAAAGATCATACAATATCAAAATGGTATTATGATCTTCGACTTTGAGAGAATCATTACCCCATCATTGATAAGCTCAATAAGAAATCTATCTATTTACTTTAAACAAATACCTTAGTTTTGTTAAAGACTCACAAATATATCGTTGTCTATCAGTACTGGTCTCCCCATGCTTTTCACTAGAAGGACAATTCTCTCTTTCGTGCCCATATTGGCCACGCCGGAAGCATATCAGATGCAGCCCCTTCGGTTATTCGTCGAAGACGTCGCAAAAGATAAATGTAGCCTCCTCGTCTACCCATAACTTTCACGATGATTGTTTGACGCCAAGGTGCCCTTGTCCGTTTTTTTTTCTCCCTCCATTGATGGTTTTATGACCGAGCAGTCTTCCTCCACACTTTCCTCTTCCTCATCTTCCTCGAACACAGTGTTCCAGTTGGCTATTTCCATTAATTGTTGTTCCAAAAAAGTAGAACCCAACAATGAGTCTCCCTTGTTCATTTTGCCTTCCATCGATCATCGGCTCCTTTTTCTTATTTGATCTTGCTAATAAATCAGTTTCCTCCTTAGTGATCCCTCATTGTTCGTAGCTAAACTTGTATGTAAATTTGTTGTTTTTTATAAATATATTTAACTGATAATATTTATATCTTGCCGACTATGATTCTTGGATATGAGCCAAGCCAAATGAAGCTTTTTATGGAAATGCACGCGTGAAGTGATGACCATAAAAAATGAGTGCATCAATTTATGAATAGCTGAGCTCAACATTTTATGGTATATTGATTTTCAACCATTTTTTTCTTAAGTTATTATTTTACTTAAATTTGATGAATTTATATTTTATTTCCAAGAGTCATATGATAGCCGGTTGAAGGAGAGATACTGAGATGATCCTATGACCCACCTAGATATTAATTCGGATTTGTAGTTGAAGATAAGATTGTTTAGTGGACCCAATAGAAATCAGGTGTATGGACTCTTTAACACTACGACTGTAAACTTGCGGATGACTTGTATGTTGGATCCTCACAATCGGTCCCGAGCCCTCAATCTTCGGAGTTCACCACTTTGTTAGATCAAGGAGTACAAGAATGTACGATCTTTCTCAATGAAAAATATGAACAACTCTCTACAGATTATGAAAAACACCACCTAGTTGTAATAGATATGAGATCACAGATAAGTGGTACATATACAGCTTTTATCAGCCTAACGATCCCAAGGATGACCAACCTCCTCCTCCTTCTTCAGCGTCGCCTCTATTATACTTTTATTGTGTCTGAACGAATAAATATTTAAATTTGTAATAAATATTTGATTTTTATATTAAAATAATTTATGTTTAAATATTTGAATTTTCTATTAATTTAATTTTTTTAATTATTTTCTATTTCTATTTAATAGATTTTTTAAAAAATATATTTTAAAATTATTACTGACGGGGTTGCCGACAGATTTATTCTGTTGGTAATTTTAGAGAGTTGGAAAAGAATTACAACAAATATCAATGCTATTGTTAACTTACCGATGAAATTAGTCCGTCAATATATTCCATAGAGTTGGAAAAAATTACTGTAAATGCCACTACAACTGTTAACTTACTGAAT
>Ga0325404_1007214_pt1 | contig 11607 bp, 4 predicted proteins | sample PopdelMetagenome_18_FD_205664 | JGI IMG/M metagenome (GOLD analysis project Ga0325404, IMG submission 205664) | Populus deltoides microbial communities from Bellville, Georgia, United States - Xylem-Control-R1 | ecosystem: Host-associated > Plants > Phyllosphere > Stem > Wood/Secondary xylem... | reverse complement strand
ATCAATTTCTATGTTTATAATTAACTATTCTTTCTCTATTAACACCATCCCATCAATACACACAAATAATTACATTTATCCAATTCTTCGCAAAACAATACATGGTTGGCCAAGGTTTATTTTCATTCCATAATCCAATCTTTAATTATTTATAAATTTTCATTAAACATGTTAAAATAACTCAATTTTTTAATTATAAACCATTAACACAATTTTTTAATTTTTGTGCATTTACCCTAATTCACAATATACACACACACTAACAAGAAAATCAATTAAAAATTGATAATTTATTTAATCTAATTATAATCATCATCGACACATCTTCATGTGCTAAATATATACAATAATCAAACATTCACTTTAGTTCATAATTTCCTCACTGTTTATTCATTACAGTGACACAAATTTAACATAAAAATCTATTTATCTAACAATCACATGAGCTTTAAACTTGCATAATTGAGTTTAGAACTCCTTACTCAACAATCACATGAGCTTCAAATGCTAATCAATAAAAAAAAATTTTCACCCTTTCTTTCTTTTTGCTCACTTTATCGTGATTTCTCTCATTAATTTCTAATTCTCTCACTTGATTTCCCTTCTTAAAATTATTGTGTTTAAATTTTGATCCTCTCACCTACCATGCTCTAAATCATGATTTTTTCTAAATTTTCTAAGTAAAAACCAAGAAAGATGAAAAAGTCCCTTCTTCTTTTTCTTTTCCTCTTCCAACAGAATCAGCTATTTTAAGGAGAAAAAGAAAGTGAAATTTTCAATTTATTCAACTTATTTATGAAAATATCATTATTAAGTCTACATGTTTTTTCTTGTCCGGCTGTCAACATTATTATACAACATTCCTAAACCTAGGTTGTCTTAAAATATTAACCTAAGATAGAACAATGTGTCATAAAACTCATTATAAGATTTCAGCTCGATCTGACAGTTAGATTGAGAGTTATGTTTGATTATGTAAGACTAGTTAGTAGGTGAATTTACATCAAAAATCTAAATTTTCTTGTGTCGTCTTTTCTTGGATTGTATTATTTATTCCACTAAATTCTTGTGACCATTTTTTTATTTTAAAATATACTTATTTTATTTTTTAATCATTTAATTTATTTATTAACTTGTTACTATATCACAATAACATTATCAATTTTTTATTAGGGTTTACACACCAATATGTTTTTCTTGTCATTCTTACTTTTCTTACCTATTGATTGTATATTTAAACTCATTTTAATTAATAATTTTTTTTACTAATTATTGATTTTATTTTCAAACTTTAATTAATTAAAATATTATCTTTATCATTACTCGGAATTCAATATATTTATAATTTATACATTAATTATTTGTATGCCAAGTAAATATTTTATATAAATATCTCCATGTCCGATTTTTTTTTTAATTTTCCTTTTATAAATCATTTAATTGGCAAGTAAATTATTTATAAAGTGTAGTATTATTCCCACTCAAAGTCTAAAATAGCCTTATTTAATGTGTTTCTTTAATTTTTATTAAGATCTTAAAAGTAATTGATTTTAAAGTGTACCTTCTTTATGTTCTTAAAGAAAGAATATATAATAAAAATATGTAATAGATTACGCCTAAATAGTTATAACTTCACTTACTAAAAATACAAGTAAAGTTTTTTTTCTTACTAAATTTACGCTGAGTTGACAGATATTGAAAATTTCATGTATAAGATACTATATAAATCATGATTATAAATCTTTTCAAGTATCAAATATTATAAACTATAAATCATAAATTATATATTATCAATATTATAAACTATAAATCATAAATTATATATTGTTTTCTTAAGAAAATAAATCATAAATTATATATTATATGCATTTCCCATCTGCATATGCTAACAATATTAAACAAGGGCTCGTAAACACAATTATCTATGACATAAGGAATGATTTAAAAATAAAAACAGTAGGCTGGATATAATTAATAGTTAAAGTTTCTGCATATAATTTTTCATTATGCGTCATTGTATGAACAGATAGCAATTAGCAGAAACTTCTAAATATTTCTTTTTTATTAATATGGTATTCAGGCCAGCTTGCGCGTACCTCGATTAATTTCACGAGTCCTGAAATTAATAATTATATAAGCTTCCAATGATCATTATATTAGCAATTATAGAGCTCGAACCTGAGACTACAGGAAAAGTAAACTTTTTAATCTCAAGCTGTTATTATTGAAACAACTAGTAGATGTTTCCTTCTAAGAGTGTATTTGGTATTGTGGTAGCTGTTGTGGTTGTGGTTTGAAAAAAGTTGTTTTATAAAAAGTACTTTTAGTTGAGGTTGGTTTGGAAAAATATATGTTTGGTTAAAACTGTGGTTGAAATTGAGGTTGAACAAAAAGTAGTTTAATGTGTTTGGTTAAAAATACTTTTCAAATTGAAGTTATAAAATAACTAAAAAAAATATACATTAATATTAATATTTTTAATTAAAATATTATATATTTAACTACTGCTATTATATTATAAAATAAATAATATTTTATGTAAAATATTTTTTATTATTCTATTAAATTATTTATAATTTTATTATATATAAAATTCATCCGATAAAAATTATTATTTTCATGTTTTTTAACCGTATAACAAATTAATAAATATAATGTGATCGTTAGACGCACCAATCACATTTAATAATTTTTTATTTTTTCATTAAACTTGCACTCCCTATCTGAAGCTGAAAGCAACCACTACACCCCGCGTCTCTCTTCACTGCCATCTCCCCCTTCCACTGTGTCCCTCTCTTGGCAGAACCTCAACTGGAACCAAAACCAACACTGCCATTAACTAACCCCCTCACCAATACTAGCCCTCACCTATTTACCTCCACGAATCAGCCCTCTCCCTCACAAACCCAGTAGCCTCTCACATCTTCCACTACCAACACGCCCATAGTGAACCAACCCAACCATCAAACCACCACATAGCCAGCCCTATGTCTTCCTCACATAGACCCAAAAACCCATCTCATCCAGTCACCCAAAACCCATCTGCATCTTTGTTTCAAACCATCAACCCATTAGATTCCCCTAACCAACGGTCAGCTAAGCATCCCCCATCGACCCAACACACACCAACCTATTCGAAAGAACCTAGACCCAAACAACCATAGACCATTGCCACAACCTCCAATGCTCTCCAACAACACTTGTGGTTTTCTCATCTGGACAAAGATACACCCAAAACTCAAAGCAAGATCTTTGCTTTAACTTAGACGATTCAAGGATGTGGCTGATATGCTTCAGGACAACATTCCTAGCCTTAAAATGGAAAATGACGATTCGAGCTCAATTTTTGCTTCAGATAGGTCTTCCCGAGCTCAAGTTAACTTGTTGCTATATGAGAAAATTGATCCAAGTTTCCTGAAGCACTTGTCAAGGAAGAGGAGAACGATTTTTTATACTGTGTTTATAAACATAGTTGCAATAAATAGAGAACGTAGGATTGTAAAAAACATGTAGTTTCTGCTTCATCAAAACTGAGGTTCAAACGCAGTTAAAGGTGGGATCCATACATAAAAGTTGCGGCTCGTTTTGTAACCAAACAATATATTACTACTGTTTTAATAAAAACGCTACCGTAAACGCCAAGTCAAACGGGCTCTAAATAATTTATTAATGCGTGATATGATCATTTCCGCATACCTTAAGTAATTTCATGTTTCGGAAACGTCATTCCCTTTACAGCCACTGGGCAGCATTTAGGTCAAATATTACGTGTTCATACTTGCGGCTCAAGCTGCTACCACGCAAGCAAGCTCAATCTTTAATTATTTTTTCTTTATTCAAAAAATCAAGATTTATTATCTATTGGATTTATTGTAAGTTGAATAATTTATCTTATTTTAAAGTTTAAACTTTGAATCTTTGTACTGTATATATTTGCTGGTGTGAAAAAATGTAAATACTTTGGGGTGCAGTTTGTAGTTAATTAGCCCTCGCATAAAATAAAATAAAAATAATAGAAGCTAGCAACTGCTGATGGGTTGGCAGTAACTAGGGGTGAGTAAAAAATTTATAAAATTGATTAAACTGAAAAAATAAAAAATAATTTAAAAAATTAAATCTTGAAAAAAAACTGATTAAACTGATTAAAATTTTGAAAAAACTGGCCGGTTCGATTTCGGTTTTATAAGCCCGAAACTAAAAAAATCGAACCAAACTGAACCCAAACCGGAAAAAATAAAGTCAAACCGGTTTGAACCAGTTTTTGTCTTAAAACACTGAACCAAAACCGATTAGTTTAAACTAATTTCAATTTAAAAACAAAAATTTCAATTTAATTATTTTATTTTATAAAAACTTAACCCAACAAAAACTAATCACCTCTCGCAGCAATAGGTGCTAGCGATGGCTAATTTCTATGGTCGACTGCAGATCGATCCTAGCAATGCCACTGCTCCTGGACCGTTTAGTTTGGCTAATGGTGTCATTTTTGCTGGCTCCACACTTCGAAAAGGACCCATCTATGCAGTTGAAGCAAAGACAGGAAAAGTTCTGTGGTCATATCAAACTGGAGCCACTGTGTACGATGGTGTTTCAGTCGGCAATGGGTGCATTTATCTTGGTAATGGGTATACGGTTAGCGTCGGAGCTCTTGATCCTTCATTTATGCTATTAAAAAATCATTTTAATTTGATGGCTCTGGATACAATTAAATACCTGAACATAAACGTGTTATGGGGTTCCATTTGCGTTCTTCACTACTAATTATTGCTGAAATAATTATATTAAAAAAAAGCAAATAAAAGCTCTCTGAAATGTCTGCAATTTAAATTTAGACATTACTTGTCCGAAAATTAATTTTTATTATACTTATGAGCGAATACGTAGTCTTTAATTCCGATGATTAAATTAAATCTCTGTTGTCAATGATGGGCTTGAGCTGGTAATGGATTCAAACAACAGATATTAGCATATTACTTAGAGAATAATTGTACAGATATGAAGAGTATTATTCTAATGGAAATTACATAGGATTAATATCTTAATATCAGTATGATGTGAAAAACCCGCAACTCAGAAGTTAACTCAATTAAAAATCAAGTCGGTATTGACTCGATCAAATTAATTGACTCGATTATATTGACCTATAATCTGATTGACCTAGTTAAACCCAATCTAAATCTATCTAGATCAACACCAAATAACTTTTAAAAAATAAAATAAAACATTATTGTTTTGAACAAAAAAAAAATAGATCCATATTGATTAGGTAACTTTTGAGTTAAGCTGACAAGACAGTAACTCCACTCTGTTTCTAGACTAATACTAGAAAATTATATAAAATTATTCTTAAAATTCCATCTAGCAGTTTAAATTTTTAGATTAAGATAGTTTTTTTAAAAAATTATATTAGTCTTATTGATCAAATAATCATATAATTTCCATATAGATGCATGCTGGATCAGGAAATGGAAGTGGTGTTCTAATTAACTTGGCCATTAATGGAGAAGGGAGTTCTTCTTCTCTTTACAAAAGGATTAGTCTTAAAAGCTGGCTTCTGGGGTATGAAGGAAGGAACCATTCAAAACTTGATGCTTCCCTGCTTGGAAAACGAAGTCAACTCTGTTGATGATAGAGGTGTAGAGAGTTGACTATTCATATTCTAATCATTTGAAGATCTCGTAAACGTCGACCTAGTTAAACATTAAGAAAAAAGAAACATCATACCTTTACGTGAGGTTCCCATTCGGACTTCATAAAGAAATATGCAATTCGAACTCACGCAATATAACTCGGCTGGAATCTTATTGCAATTCGAACTCACGCAATATAACTCGGCTCGAATCTTATTCAATTCGAACTCACGCAATTTAACGTTAAATTAAATTAAATTAAAAAGCCCCAATCCAATTTTACAAACCACCTCTCTAGTAACTAGATACTAGGCAAACAAATAGGTGTGTCTACTCTGTTTTTTTTAAAATTAAAATAGAAGGCAACACAATTTGAAAAAAAAAAAAAAACTCAAACACATAGATTGAGCTGTGATCCATCAAGATATTTATGTTGTGCTATCCAAGCCCGTATACTTTCTTGACTTGTTTTAAGGTTCTTTTTTCTAAACTATAAACTTAAAATTTAATTTCTTTAAAATGAAATAATTTAAAATATACTAAATATATTATTTTTTTAAATTATTAAATTAATTAAGAATAGATTTTAAATATTTTTTTATTAAATACCATTAATTTTTACTTTTTTTTTAAATAAAATTATAATTGTCTTTTGATAATATTAGTAAGTACTTTTTTATAGCCCAATATGATCAATTTTTTTTTTTAAATATTGTTATGTTGCTTTCTTTCAAGTGTTTATTTTTTTTTTTATCATTTTGTTAAATAAAAATTAGTTTAAAAAATGAAGTTATCAAATCCCATCAAGTATATAATCTGATTCATAGGATTAGCAAGTTAATCCAAGTTGATTCAAGATATTGTCGTCTCAATATTAAAAAAAAAATGTCTTGAATTTTTTAAGTCAAACTAGATTTTTCTACTAATTCGGGTTACTTTTAAGCTTGTCAAGTCAATTGAGTGACATCATATCAACTCATATACAGTTTAATTTGAAACATAAGTTAGGCAAAGGGTTAGGTTGAGAGATTTTAAGGTTGACTTATTGGATCGGACTAACAAAATTGCGAGATAGTTTTTTGAGAATGCACAAGCATTGTATTATTCTTATATTTTTAAATTCAATCGCAACAAAATCATTATGATGTTATTTTTTTATTAAAACTTTTTTTTAAATAATGATAGAACGTCGTCTTAGAAACAAATAATTTAGAAAATAATTCTAAAAGAAACATTTAACACATCAATGAGACAAAAAGGTTGTAGTTAGAGATATTTTTTTTTATCCTTGGTCTTATTCTCAATCATCGAGATCTTTTCGGTATGTGTTTTAATCACTTTTGGTTTTTATTAATTGTTAGATTTTTACAAAAAACAAAAAAACAAAATTGTTTAAATTAAAGATATTAATAAGATATCTTTAATTAGTGTTAATATTTTTTTTAATATTTATTAGTGCATATGATTCTTGATCTATTTTATTTAACGTACATATCAAAATTTAATTTCATAATTCATAATTTTCTTACTGTTAAAAAACATGTTTGCGACATCTACATATAATTTTTTTGCGATGTAAAAAAACAAACTTTTGTTCCGACATACAACATAATAAAGGTTTATTAAGTAGTAAATAAACTAAAAAAAAATTTATTTTATCGTTCAACAAGAGGAATGTGAATTGCTATAGTGCATCCCGTTTTTACCCCTCATAGTTTTTCCTTGAACAATTATAAAATAATGCCCACTGAATTTTTTTTCTTTTCAATTTCATCCTTTTACACTATATTAACAAGGGTTTATGTTTTATAATTTTTTTTATTTGCATTCTCTAATATATTTGCGGTGGTGAGAAACATCCCGATATTAAATTGAAGGTCAATTTTACAAAATAGAATTTAAGTTTATAGTTTTTAAGAAATTGAAACAATAAGGACCAAAGTTAACACTAAAAAATACCACCCTTTTTTTTACTATTCATGGGACATGGAAAACTATAGTTTGATCCCTGAAGTTTTTAATTTCTTATGTTTGGTTCCATATTATTTTAGAATTTTACATTTCAGTCCCTGGATATTAAGAAAAATAAAGAGTCACCAGAAAAAAGAAGAGAAAAAAAATTATTTGGTCAATCACATTCTAGTAAAAAAAAAATATTGACCTTAGTGTCAATGAGTTTGTATTGAAGAGTGAGGTTCAACAGAGGTGATGTTTTCCTCTAAACATGTCATGAAAAATAGATTATGACCCATGAAATTATATTTTATTCGGTTAAATTTTGAGTTTTTAGAGTGATTAGAGGATTTTTTTTTGGGTTCAAAATGAATTTATTTAGGTTTATCAAGTTTTTCTTTGGTGTTTTGTTTTTTGTGAAAACAAGTTTAAAATATAGTTTTTAAAACTTTAAAACTCAGAGCCCTACTTTTCCATCATTGGAGGTGGCCAAAAAGTTAACCAAAAAGCAATGTGTCATCAACTTAGGCATGCAATACGCTGCCTAGCATATTAAAAAAATTAGGTGGATGACATACTGCCCGCCTGTTAAAAAAAAGTCAGGCATGTGGGTCTAGTTTTCCAAGCCTAAAAGCCCTTAGACTTCTAATCGAGAGCTAGACACACATATCTTTTTTGTTAGATATTATTTTTATCTATTTTAATCCTTTTAAATTAAATTCTATTTAAATCAATATATTAGAATAATATTTAAGAGATTATTCAATTATGCCAATATTTTAAAGAAAACTAAAGCTTTTGTATAATGATATTAGCAATTGATTTATGAACAATTACGTATTAGTCTAATATACAAAAATCTTAAAATATTATCTTATTAATATTGAATATGAATAAAATATCTATTTTGTATTTTTTTAATTATAAAATTTTTATATAATATTTTCAAATTCACTTTTTTTATATTTTTCATATATGTGTGTAAACATGATCGATTAATAATTTTGTTTTTTTTTTAATAAAATGGGTCGTAACAATAGAGTTTTTTTAAAAAAATTAAATTGCTTTGCTTTTCTTAGAATTATTATTATTATTATTATTATTATTATTATTATTATTATATATAATATTTTCATGTATATGATTGTATATATAATATTTTCATGTATATGATTGTAAAAAAATAAGATGAACCACAAACACTGCTCATACAAGTCTATATGATGTCAATACAAATGTTGGTAGCCAGCGAGTGTTTCTTCTAGTTTTGATCTTGGTGATACGTGTGGTGTGGATAAAAATATCAGTGTAAATGCAAGTAATATAGGGAGATTTTTTTGTTGGTGTGTTTGTGGTTTGAACATAGATTTTAATATTGTAAACACAAATGGTGTTTTTGTTAATGTTTTCACTGATGTAGATAGTGGTGGTGATTTTGTTATTATAGATGGTGCTGGTGTTTATATTGATGGGTTTTTTTATTAGTGTAGACGGTGTTAGTGTTTTTGCGAAAAAAAATACAAGGGTATTATAATATAAAATTTTTTCATGATGTCAAGCAACCCACAACAAATATGATACAACTTTAGGAAAGTCAAGAAATCGGGTTTGATAAAAGTGTGATATAATGAAAACTTATCTCAAGATATTAGCATTATTGGAACAAGAAACTCTCACTCAACGAATACTAATTCGTAAACAAGAAGTATAAAGAAAACACCACAAGGTCAGTTGTGTCTTGATAAGTCAAATTTTTTTTATCCTAGCAAAAAAAAAACTTGTTGCATCACGTAAAATAAAATTTTATTTTATAAATTCATGGTTGCTGAAAATTTTAGCTTAAAAAAGCTTGTATAATAATTCAACTAGAAACCCTAATGACCCAAAACTTTTGGGCTAATATTTACACACTTATAATAAACTTAAAGTGTGTTAACTAAGCCTAAACATGAAGAAAATAATAAAAATAACAAATTTGATATATAAACTAAAGTAGTTGCATCTAATTAAACAAAATAACCTAAGATAAATAATTTTCATAGTTTAAATAATGTCATGAATGAAATTTATATCTTAGAAACACTAAGGTTTTTGTTGCCACCTTTAGATATCCAACATAAGCTATGAAATTGATTGCTGAAGCGGCTTCTCTTTTAGTGTTTTTGTTTGTCTAGAATAATTAATTGTAATTTTAAGGAATTCTCTTGAAATATTTGTTGTCTTCTTTTAACTTTCCTTGTATGATTAAAAAAATCTCTAAAATAAGCTAATCAATTTGTCATTAAATATCATAAGCTCTTATTTTCTTGTGTAGTTAGGATGAATAAAGAATCCTTGTAAAAAAAAAGGATTTTATAGCATTAATGAATCATCATCACACTTAGAAATTATGTTGCAGTCTATTAAAGATCCTTGTAAAACTAGAAAATTTCTAAAACAAGTTGTTACATCCTTATAGGAAAAGAATCCTTACCAAATAGAAAGTTCATAAGTAAAAAAAAATAAATAATAAAATTTGTACAATATATTGCAAGGCCTTCCCAAACTCCAATTGACTTGAAAGTTTGCCTCAACATAGAACAATATTCCAGGAAACTTTAGGTAAATTTTCATCTCAATCCAACAGTCGGATTGAGAATTATAATTATTATCGTAAAATTAGACAGTAAATATAATTGCACTAGAATTTGAATTTTCTTGTTCAACTTTTTCTTGGATGGTGTCATATTAAAGGAAAAACCACGTGGTCAAATTTCATATTTCAATTCAATGTAAATATGCGTCATTCATTAATTTATAGTTTTGTTTATGCAACCTGCCTTAAAAAAAAAACTGATGTATTTCCATCGGTCACAATCACAAGAATCATAAAAATACCAAAATGAAGCTGGAAATGAATGAAGAATCTTGGTTGTAATTCATTATGATATGTTAATGAAGATCCAACAAATGCTCATAGGATTATTTGGTTTAATTTTGTTGCTTAGCGAAGTAACAATTAGTTATTAATTTTGACATTGTTCATAACCTAAACAGAAAAGGGAGATTACTTTCTATTCACCTCCATTTCATGTCAATTGGATTCTAGATTTTGATTTCAGATCATGTAATAGTTATTAGTTTTATGAAAAAACTGTTGCAATTCTAATGAAATACTCAAATGGTTATTCAAGTACCAAAATTTGTTACATACCACTTCCATTACTCATTCATCGAGATAACAGCACAATCAAACACAGCGTGATGAACACTAAAGAAGCCATGTTCTTCAACCATGTTCTTCTTAGCTTCTAGTTGGAGAATCGCTTCATGTAGCTCTCCCTATCAGACCTTTTTAACCCGACAATAAATTTGTATGGTCTGGAGGATCAATAAACCTGAAGAAGCCACTGCCTTTTCTCCTAGGTTTTGGACAAGCATGAAACCTCATACCTGGGCTATCATTTGTCCATGATGTCCATCTGGGTGTCTTCAAACTACATCCACACTTTATTTCTGGATCATCGTAATCCCACATCGATGACTGACAAATTGCGAAGCTCATTAATTTCGATGAGATTCACAATTCACTACTTTATCACTCACCACATCTGCTTATATGCCCATTTTTCTTGTGTATAATGAATAACAGACACCTCCAGTTAGGGACAGAAAGGATCATTTAGCAGCAATATTTCTCCCTCTCTCTTCTCTATTTCCCTCCCTTAAATCTCTAAAATCTCCAAACAAACCATAATATGAAAGGCCAGCTCACACGATTGTTGTTGATGAGCTACTGAACGGATGGCATGGAAATCTAAAAACAGAACTGTTTATATTTCAGCAACAAATAAATAACAAGTTTTAAGAAATTTGTACAATATAGGTAGCGAGAAATACCAGTTTCACCAAAGAATCAAAAATGAATGGTGAGTTTTACCTACATCATACTTATCGGACATTTGAGATTTTTATTATGCACGAATTTGGCTGAAAATACATCATTCATTTTACAAATAAGTTTGTTCCGCTAGAATTGAAAAGG
>Ga0325404_1007212_pt1 | contig 11608 bp, 7 predicted proteins | sample PopdelMetagenome_18_FD_205664 | JGI IMG/M metagenome (GOLD analysis project Ga0325404, IMG submission 205664) | Populus deltoides microbial communities from Bellville, Georgia, United States - Xylem-Control-R1 | ecosystem: Host-associated > Plants > Phyllosphere > Stem > Wood/Secondary xylem... | reverse complement strand
GGCTTCATCCTTGAGCATTAAATTGGTTGGAAATTTTGCTTTTTAATTGAATCCGGATTTAAAATTTCACGAGGCAAGTTTTAGAGATTAGCCCAAGTTTAGGAGACTCGTCCATGTTTGGTTGGTTATTCTTTTTTTTTTTTTTAAGATCATTCCTTTTTAGTTTAATCCTCAAACACTCATTTAATTGAATATTGAGCTCTGATATTTTTTTAAAATTTTGCTTTTTATAAGATTTTTTGTTGATTTTGAAAATGACCGAGTTATGTCGAGCTTTTTTATTTGTCGTTCTTTGTTAAATTTATCTTTTTTAGAAAAAATATTTATTTTTAAGTTAAATTAAATTAGTTGATTAAATATAAGCATGATATGTTGCTTCATGATATTTTGTATGGTTTCGTGCTTTTTTGAGTTTACCTTCTATAGGGTAATTCCAATCTCAAGACTTGGGTCACAAGTTTAAAAGCTTAGCTTGAGATGACTTATGTCATTTTTTACAATTACATCCTTCAATATTGGATTTGTTGGAGAGTGGCTTTGTTATTTTTTCTCTTTTCTTTCCATAAGGTTACATTGATCTAACATGCTGGGTTGTGAGTTTAACATATTAACTCGTGTTTTTTTTTTGTTGATTTTTTAAAAGTTCAAATTTATTTTAAATTTTGCTCTTCAATATTGGGTTAAATTGACAATTAAGCTTCATATTTCATTTAATTTGCTTTACATAAGGTGATCTCGGTGTCATGAACAGATCACTGATTTGGCGAGCAAACTTAGATCAACTCGGGTTATTTTTGTCATTTAAAAAAAATCAGTTTTTTCCTTTAACATTGATTTGCTAGGAATTAAGCTTCAAATTTATTTTTTCATTTTGAAGTTATTTCATTCTCATTTAAGTTTTGCTTTGTTATCACATAAAACCATGGAGATCTTTTAAGAAAATTGGGAGAATATCTTTCCATGATATTGATAGATTATTTTATATAATTAATTATTGTAAAAAAAAAAGTTTTATTCAATTTATCTATTATTGTTTCCTTTTTATCATGATATCAAATTAATTGAGTTTATTGGATCAAATCAAGTTGATGACGCAAGTCTTTAATTTTTCTTGTTTATTTAAAAATGTTATCATCACTCAAGTATATTTTTTTTATATTAGAAAAAATTTGGTTAGGCTCGTAGTATAGTGCGGGACACCAATCTAGTAATATATCCTAATATTTATAACCTGATATTTCATTTGGGTTAAAAAAATTAATATAAAATATTTTGTTTAAAAAAATATTTGTTGAGAAATAGTTTTTTTTAAAGTAATTTTCTAAAAATTGAATTTCTTTTTTAATGCTTGGAATGTCATGGATTTTAAGTCTTCAATCATAATTTTATGACTTTTATCTTTGTATATAGTGTAATAACTTCCACTTTTTTTTTTCTGAGTTAAAATAACAGGAAGGTATTAATATTAAAGAGTCAAAGTACTTAAATTGGCTCAATATGTCCCTTGACTATATCTTTTTCACTCCATATGTCCATCGACCGAGCAAACAATAGACCAAGATTAGTTTAGGACGTGTGACATTTTTTTATAAGCTAACACGTATCCAAAATTTAATTTAGAAGTAGAATTTTTTTCAATAAAAGAAAAAATTATAAATAAATAAAATTTTTAAAATAAAAAAGAAAAAGAATGAGTTTTAAAAAACATTCTATAAAAACATTCCAGGAAAATTTATTTTAAGTTTTTTTTATGAAAATTATAAATAAAAAAATTTTCTTTCAAACTATAAATACTGAAAAATATAAAAAATTCCTTTTAAAACTTTAAGAAAAATCGTAAATTTAAAATAAAATTTCATAAAAAAATTCAGAATAAATTTAAAGCAAAACCTATTAATTTTATTGAAAAAAAAAATCATAAATAAATAAACTCAAAAAATATATTTTGTTTACTGAAAAACTTATTTTTATTTTTAATTTTTTTCTTTATTTGTAATATGTTCCTTAACTAAAAAAAACATATTTTGTATAGGTGTTGGTTTATAAGTATGTCACATATTTTAAATTAATTATTATTTTCTATTTTAACCGAGGAACATATTTAATTAAAAAATATAATTAAAGATTCATAGTATAATATAAAAGAAGATTAAGGTCATTATTGAGAGTTTAATAAAAGTTATTTTTTTAAGTATTTTTTATTTAAAAATATATTTTAATTTATTTTTATTATCAAGTATATTAAAAAAATATAATAAAATTATTTTAAAATAAAAAAATAAAAATACAGTTGAATAGAAATGACAATGACAGTAGAGGCCTTATCGAAATGTGATGCGTTAATTCGAGGAACCAGGATCGAGTGCGGGTGATTGGGTGCGGGTGATTGGGTGAGGAGTGAAGACGCTGATTTTAGAGGTTCTGAGAGAGTGGCAGTCTGCAGAGAATAGGAATCCGACCATATCCTCCAAAACCCGCGCTGGACTCAGTCACCGCCAATCATCAATCAGCTACCCATCAACACCAAAAACCCCCGTCCTTTTGATTTCCACCACATAAAAATAGTAAACTGCTCCTCCTTCACTCCATTCCTATCTTAATAATAATAATAATAATAATAATAAAGCTCAACTCTTCTCTTCTAAGTCAAGACATGATCCTTTCCACTCCTGCTCCTTCGTCGGCATTCCTCACTACTACTAAACCGTCTCCACCTTTTCCTAGGGTTTCTAAACTCTGCTTCTTAACCCCCTCTTATTCTCTTTCCCTTCGTTTTAGATCCACTGCTCGACGCTCCACTACTTTTCCTTGTGCCCTCTCTTCTCTCAACCTTCACGCAATGGCTGAACTCGTTCAGGATAAAGAAGTCTTCGCTTCTGCTGAAGTTGATTACAGCAAGAAGAAAAACAGGACTCGTTCTCGCTCGTTTCTTGATGCAACAACTGAACAAGGTGTCTCATACTTTTTTTTTCCTATTGTTTGTTTGGTTGCTGAGAAAATGGAAGAAAATTAATCTTTACATTCGTTTGGATAGGTATGATTTTAGCAGAGACGTGTTAAGGCTTGCTTCTTCTACTTGTCCTGTTTTAATATTATTGCATTACTTGCTATTTCTTGGAGTTTTCTTTTTTTGGTTTGTTTGTGTGGCTGCTGAGAAAATGCAAGGAAAAGGAATATTAACCTCTATTTAGCAGTTCCTCCTATGCTTATTTCTTCTTTATATTCTTAATTTCAATCCTTTTCCCCCCTATTTTTCTCAATTTGTTCCTTTTTCTTTCGTTTTCTTTAATGATATGATTAAAAAAATCTTTTGATGATAGGAATTATTTGGTAGCATATAATTGTTTAAAGTCCGTTTAAGAATTTCAATTTCAAAAAAAAAAAAAGGGAAGAAAAGGGAAGCAAACACACCCTGCATATTTTACTCCACAGTATACAAGGCTTGTTTAGTTTCTCCTCTAATATGTGTGGTTGAATAGCACTTAATATATTCATATGTATATTTCTACTTAGTCATAAAGTAACTTTTTATTATTTAATTCTCTAACCTACTAAGCTTGTATATTTTCTGCTCCAAGGTTGAGTGAAGGCAATAGAATAAATTATCTCATGAAAAAGAAAAACAAATGGCTTTTGACTTGAATAGCGCTTTGATTTCTTTAGCAGAAGAGGTTGAGGATATTCTATCAGCCATTTTTTATGTAATGCATGATATAGCGTGTCTTGAAATTTAAACAGGTTGGAGAATTAGTTTTAGTTGAAAGGATTTCTTTTGAAACTTCACATGTGGTTCACTTTTAGTTGGGCTAGGCGGAGGATTGGTTTTCTTGTCTTACAATGAATGTGCTCTGCAGAGTTACTGTCGGGAATCAGGAAGGAATCAGAAGCAGGAAAACTTCCTTCAAATGTTGCTGCAGGAATGAAAGATCTGTATCAGAACTACAAAACCGCAGTAAACATATAAACTCAAATCATGCTTCAGTGCGCATATTCATGTTCTAGCCATTCAATTTCCATGTCTCTTTCAATTGATTTTTTTCTAGGGCATGACATTCCATATGTACCCGTATTTCAACTATCTTTCATGAATCCCATCCGTTGTCTTTGTCTCTGTCTCTCCAAATTCAAAGGAAAAATTGATGCCGTGTGATTAGAGCTTAGCAGGTCCCTAAAGTTAATTCAGGATTCTTTTGCAGATGTCCTTTATGAGGATTGAGGAAAAATTATTTTTGCTCATCTAGGGTGTTGTCTTGCTTTCTAATATCAGCGAGTTCATGCTTATGTTTTCTGGGAATGCCTCTATCTTCCAAAAAGTTTATTTTCATGTCTTTGCTTCTCAGGTTTTGCAAAGTGGAATTCCCAACGCACATGAGATTGTATTGGAAAATATGGCTGCTGCATTGGATCTTATATTCTTGGATGTTGAGGTGATTTGGCCCTCATTTACCCACCATCAAGATGCTTTTTTGTCAGAATTGTTGGCTTATATGAACCTCTCATGTGAAATGCACAGTAATTTTTCAGGACCCGTTTATCTTCTCACCTTATCACAAAGCTTTGAGAAAGCCATATGACTACTTTGAATTTGGTCAAAAGTATATCCGTCCATTGATTGATTTTAGGTGAGTACACAACTTCTATATTTTCCCTCCTTCATTGTATCAATATCACACATTCATTCGGTGTGCATAAAGCTTCCTGAAAATTTGAGATGTGACAGGCACACACAAATATACACCTCTCTTCTTCATTTGATGCTCCGACGATAGCTCTATATCTACCCTTTCTGTAGTGATGTTGGAAATGATTGGGGCATTGCAGTTTCTGAGATATTCCACTGATTCAAATTTCTGTTCTTCTTCTTATTAAGAAATACATAGTGGAGCAACTCATGTCCTTAAACAAAGTGGTAACAAGAGGGTGACGTGTGAATTATAATTATGCTGCTTCAGTTTCATTTGCTCAGATTAAGCCTTGTATTTCACCCTGCTGCTGACCTTACCTTTGACCTTATTTATTGCAGAAATTCATATGTAGGCAATGTTTCCATTTTCAATGAAATTCAAGAGAAGCTTCAGCAGGTGCTTTCTTTTTTTTAATAGTGGTATTCATTTGCTAGATATAAACTTCAGTGAATTTTGTTCAATTGCCGTTACTCTGTAATTTTGGATGGGTTTTCCTCTTCCTTTTCTCCTTCTAAAGACATTTTTAAGCATTCTTTCTCTGTTGATTATTTAATACTTCGCAGCATGTTTCATAAAGCATTGGGTAGTTGCTCTGTTGTTTCAGGCATTGTAATTTCACATGCTCATGGGTAAATCTGCTACACTAAGATGTGTATACGATAGTAATGGGAAAATAGAACTATGTGTCTGCTTTAGCCTCAAGACATCTATGAACTCCAGCTGATAAAATAAATTCCGTGGATAGAGATTAGAGAAGTCAAGTAAATAATCTAAGGCTTGTGCTCATTAAAAGCAGTAGAATCCCTCGCCTGGCACTAATTTCATGACAAAAAATGGCAATTTGGTCTCCCTTTTTTCCTGTGTAATCCTTTCCGTCCTTCCAACATCTCTACCACCATACCAACATTCATCTATTCAACTTAAACTCGTAAAATTATCTAAATTGCTTATTTTTTGCTGGGTTAAATAGTAACCAGTACATAGATTGCTTACAAAATGTTTTTTCATGGTGGCAGGGTCACAATATTGTCTTGATATCAAACCACCAAACTGAAGCAGATCCAGCTGTCATTGCACTGTTGCTTGAAACATCAAGCCCTCACATTGCTGAAAACTTGGTGAACTTGATACTGTCTATCCTAGCCTGCTGGAAAGAGCTATTTTGTGTGTTTGAAATGCTTCCATAACCAAATTCTACATGTTCCATTGCAGATCTATGTTGCTGGGGATAGAGTTGTCACAGATCCTCTTTGCAAGCCATTCAGCATGGGAAGGTACTTATGACTTAGACAACAATGCTTTTTCTCTATTATGCCTTTTTAATGATTAGTTGCACCATTTCAAACTCCGCACATTTGCCAGGAATCTTATATGTGTATACTCAAAAAAGCACATGAATGATGACCCTGAACATTCAGAGGAGAAGAGAAAAGCAAATATCCGAAGTTTGAAAGAGATGGCTTTGCTTTTAAGGTACCCAAACTACCTTTTTTCTTTATTGCCTGACCAAAAGCTTGGGCGTGACAAAATAATTTTTGAAACTTGGTTCGGGATCTATTTATCATTGTTGATTTTTGTCATTTATAATGTGGTTGCTCCCTCAAGAATTAGGTTGTTTGGACTGTCAATTAATAGTGCTTATAGCTATATTTTCTGCCATCATTTATTTCTGTTTCCTTTTTCATGTAATAGAAGCACAATAAGTGGGTGACCAATTAAATTATTTAGAGATTTTTTTTTTTTTTGGGGGGGGGGGGGTATGTGAAGTTGTATTGAGATAGAGGGTGTACTATTATGTAGTTTCAAAACCATTGGCAGTCTCTTTTTCATAGTCCGGTTTGGATTTATTTTGTTTCAACTAGTTTGTATATTTCTGCTTCATACGTCTCTTATAACTTGTGCATGGACTTGTTCTATAACCAATACCAATACTGTTAATACCTATTCCAAAATGGTAAAAAAGACTGCTAGTTGATAATTCAAGTCGAAAAGAGCTTCCCCTCTTTGGTTTTGACCCAGATGTTCCTTTTGTATTCTAGCACATTCATCTGGGGCATTGTTTTCACCCTGATTTTACTGACAAAGGAGCCAAAAATGAACAAATCTTTATTGGATCCGATGAGGATGGTATGAATGATTGATAGAATGAGGATAATATCCAAGTGGATGAGTGTCTGTGAATAAGTCCATTCAAAACATCAGACCATCATACCCTGTTGAATCATTTTACCGTCCTCTGAAACTGTAATTTCTACTAGCAGTTAATTCCTACATCTTAACTGACTAATAAACAGTGATAATATATGGAATCTTGTAAAATGGCTTAAGCATCATTGATGATCATCATCCAGTGTTTGATATCGTTGGTACTTGGTATTTTACTTGTATTTGTAAGCAATAGCATCTTGTATTCTGTAATCTCCCTCAATTTCTGTCATATAACATCCACATTGGCAATTATGGGTAAGAGGGTTAAGGCAAGAATTTTCCTCTTATCAGTGCCCAGCCCAGCATCCCTTAAGACCACACTTCTCCATTTGACCCTAAAACCTTATGTTATTGTTTGATTATTCTTGTCCAACAAACTTTAAATTTACTTCAACCAGCCATCAATTTGCGTTAACTTGTACCCTGAGCTTGCTTTGTCATTAATCTGCCTGAGCTTGCTTTGTCATTAATCTGCCAGGAATGTATAAAAAACATGTAATATGGGTTCAGCTCGCAACTCTCAAAGTGTAATATGATCCATCTCACATGCATGATTTTCGCATATTATATGTGTAGTTTCTTTCAATGGGAAGTCTGTATTTTCTTATGTCCTTAAATAAACATGCTGTTATTCTATATATGCAACCTTTGAAAGTATTTCTGACTGTAGGGGTGGCTCACAAATAGTCTGGATTGCACCAAGTGGTGGCAGGGACCGTCCAGATCCCTTGTCAGGAGAGTGGTATCCGGTAAGTTTTTCTTTTGTTGACTTTGTTTTTTGGGGAAAGAAAATAGAAATACAGAGAAGCTCGACTTTTGCTATTTCCTTTTTATGATCTTAGATAGAATTTGGATTAGTTCATCCTTGCTCAAAGATTTTGACATTGATTCATTGTTTGAAATTATTCAATGTTTGCTTGTGTGGAATCTCTTTATGGTTTATACTAATGCAGAAGCATTTTTTTTATCTTAAATTCTTAGATAGGGCCCATAGCTGATCTAGCATTAATTAGATGAGTTTCCTTTGTGATAGCAATTTCTTAAGACTAGTTCAATTTTCTTTCCTTCAGCACTGATATCTTATTATGACACTGGGAAGATGTTTTCATCTTCCTTGTCCTGCCAAAAAGACGATGATAATCGTTGTTACATTTATTTTTGTGATGCTTTCATAGTCATTCATACTGATTTAAGGTTGGCAGGCACACTTTGATGCTTCTTCAGTAGACAACATGAGAAGGCTTGCTGAACATTCTGGAGCTCCAGGACATGTTTATCCTCTGGCACTATTATGCCATGACATCATGCCCCCTCCGCCTCAGGTATGCCTTTGTTTGATTTGTAGTTTTTGGAATATTATTTCTCTTTGCTCAACTCCTTTGGAAATCTTCAGGTGGAAAAGGAAATTGGAGAGAGAAGAGTTATTTCATTTCATGGAGCTGGATTATCAGTTGCACCAGAAATCAGCTTCTCTGAAGTTACAGCCGCATATGAAAATCCTGAAGAGGTTGGTTACACATGATACACTGGCTGTGCACCTTGAGCCTTGTACAAATTAAAATGTTTTCTTCCAAAGTAGCATAAATATCATTCTCACAGAATTCTTTGCTCTCCTTCTACAACCAGGAAGTAACAAATTGAGGAAACAATGTCTGCCTGTAGCATTCTACTCACTGTAGAGCTGCAGATGACTATGGTCATGCATCAGCATTCTTTAGTTTCCTTCCTGTCACAATGAATTTTGGTTATCCATGAATTCATTGACAATTGTTTTAATCTGTAGTTACTTGTTTTAGTGTACATCAGTGACTAGTAGTGCTTTTAGCTGAAATGATTAATTGTAATTATCTATTGACAAACTTATGCTAAATATCAAGAAAGTTTCATGGATATGATAGTATGAACTCTATAAACACTCAATTGTTTCTTGGGAACTGTTGGCGCCTGCATATTGTCCCCTGGATGTTTTGTATCTAATGAGCTGGCTTTGCTGTAACAGGCTAAGGAGGTATATACAGAGGCTCTGTATAAGTCTGTGACTGAGCAATACAATGTGCTTAAATCTGCTGTACATGGAAAACAAGGGCTAGGGGCGTCCATTCCAACTGTTTCTTTGTCACAGCCATGGAATTAGTCAACCTTTTCTATACTTGATTAGGTATTTGCGTATCCCTTTATATTATCAGTAAATTAGGTTCACAATCAATGATTTTTCTGGTATAGAAATTAGAATCTTTATTGTAAGTAGAATTATGCAAACCATGGTATTCACAGGCAAAAGACATCTATTTTCCCGCTTGTATTTGGTTGTACTCGTTCTAATAGAGTTGCTGAAAACAGACTTAAGAGGAAGTGCATACACTTCAAGCAGTTGTGAACAACCTTCTAGGGCACATTTTGATTTACCTTAGATATTGTATCCGTCCGAAGATGCAGACAAGCTGCTAACACACATTACGCAGCACATATTTTAATAGCTTGGTTGAAAGAGATCTGTTTTTAATACATGAAGAACCAATTGATGAACTTGAGTTATAATGTTGATGCTTAGAAAACTCCAGTGCAACGAATCCTTTCAAGAATTCTCAATATTCCAATATTTATCTGTTTACAGTATATCTGTCATTGGTGTTTTATTTGGAATACATACTTCTTGCTATTCTGAATTTTGATCGTGCAAGAGGTTCTTATATGACCTATAGCAAACATATTTTCTCAGCTGGAAGCCTAAAACGGGTTCTCATTTTCAGTACTTTGATGTAAAATTGTAGCTTAGTATTAAATGAACTGCCTTGTAAAATATTACTAGCTAACCTCTCATAGAACTCTCATATCATATTTTACTAAACTTGACTTGTAAATTGCAGGCCAATAGTTTTGTTATATAGTTCTGCAACTCCTGGACCACAATTCTAGCGGTCCTTGTAGTCAAGTATGTGCCAGGAGAAGCTTCTCTCTCCATGATGATATGGATGGCTTTTTCTGGAGATGCAATCTAAGCTACAAGTTTTTGCTGTGCTTACATTCTATCAAAGCCAATTCTCACACAATATCTTGAAGCCAAATTCATCTGAAATGCGAGCTGTTCCAGAGGTTCAATTTCAGGTGTGCAGATAACAGTTCCTAGTAAACACGAGCTAGTCGTCTGAGGCGATATACATGTATATTTTCTCAATTTTTTGGTGGCCGATCATATTCATTTTACACCAATTGCTCAATTGCTACTCATTTTTCTCCCTCGTTCACCTTCAATAACTAGAAGTTTTCATGCTATAACACTTGCACAGAGAAGTACTATGAACAGAGTTGGAGCACATTTTGCCTCTTGACTAAACAAGACTTGTTTTTAGCTGCCACACCAAACTTTTTATATGATGCAATTATGGGAGTCATTTCTCTTGTTTTGGTAAAAAACCCAAACCAGCTATAGTCGCTACAGCCAATCGAGAGTGGTGCATGTATGTATTTTTTTTTTTTAGTCCTCAGTTATAGTAACCATGTTCAACTGAACTATGCATCTCTTAGGACCACCTCTTAAGCCCCGTGATCTAACCATGTTTTCGATTTATTAATTTTTTTGGCTTTTGGTTTATTTAAACGAAGCAGCTTTGACCCAAGTTAAAACAAAAAAAAATCTATTAAAAAAATTGTAGGAAAAATAAAAAAAACTGATACATGAAACATATAGTGGTATGAAATTTCAAAATGGTTGAAGGGGGCGATGACATGCATTCATCATACTTATTATTGAGATATGAAGTTAGAACAACGAAAGAGATTTTTCGCTCTTGTTCGTTTATTTTATTTTCTCTAGTGGTATTTTATTTTTTATTTCTTAAGACATGAAACTTGTCGTGATAATGAATTTAGTAACACACATTTCTTTTTCCTTAAATTGAGATATTTGTTTTCAGTAGGTGCTAATCTCGAACTTGGATTCATAATCCGATACTGATTTCTCTGGTTATTAATCGACGGTAGCGTCTGGGTTGAGGGAAGAGAGTGCGTTTGTCCGTAGCCAAGGTTACTAGTGGGACCACACGTGCTGTATGGAGAGACAAGAACTGTTACTTTGGATCAATTACGCATATTTTGAGACCTCTACACGTGTTGTTTAAATAATATCCTGAAAGCCTGCCCTTGCTTGCTGTTTGGTCGTGGTGGGAGGGGAAGATCGCAAGCACCTCCCCCGCTGCATCTTTCATTTTCTGAACAAAAAGAAAGGGACACGCTTTCATGTGTCTATATATATATATATGTGTGTGTGGCTCTGTTTGTTCCTTGTATAGATTACAGGAAGAGTTTGCCTGAAAATGAATTTAAAAAACCAGAGTCTTGCTACAAGCACCATCCCCCATGCAAGGTCTGATAAGGCTCCTTGTCAAGGCATGGTTTGTTTATTACTCCATGTACTTGATGGTAATTTGAATTTAGCAATTATATTATTTGATTGGCGTTTGCATGCACGAGGGTTTCGAATAATCTCACATTCTTATATAATGCAAAGGTAATATTTAATCGAAAGTTTAAGATACCAACATATCTGGGATATCACAATTCAGTGAGGAGTGTGCCATGGGACTGCTCTACCGATGACGAGCTTCCACTTGCTGCTCGAAAAGGTATGGCTTCTTCTATCACCGCTAATTGTGGGATTTTATCGGCGAACAACATTATAGCATTGTAATCAGCTGTTTTTATAATTTGTTTTCCAA
>Ga0325404_1007211_pt1 | contig 11609 bp, 7 predicted proteins | sample PopdelMetagenome_18_FD_205664 | JGI IMG/M metagenome (GOLD analysis project Ga0325404, IMG submission 205664) | Populus deltoides microbial communities from Bellville, Georgia, United States - Xylem-Control-R1 | ecosystem: Host-associated > Plants > Phyllosphere > Stem > Wood/Secondary xylem... | reverse complement strand
TGAAAAAAGTAAACACATTAATACACGTCATCACTTTATCCGAGAGCATGTGAAGAACAAATATGATGAACTAATATCTTGCAAAATAAATAATCAAGATGCAGATATCTTTACAAAGCCATTGAAAGGAGAGGCATTTATCAGATTGAAGTTAATACTTGGAATGACATCCTTCGATTGAGTGTAAAAGGGGAATTCGCTATAGTAAACTCAATCCAGAAGGTCAATGATGGTAGCCACCAACCATTGACCGATATCTATAAGCCGCATTCACGCTGCCACCAATCATTTGTATTCACACTTGAAGTCTGATTTTTCAAGTTTTCATTTTGTGTATAAATAGACAGGTATTATTGATGAGGGAAAGAGAGGGAGGTAAAGTGTTTATGTTGAATAAACCATTAATTAAGGGTTTTTAGAGAGGAAATAGGTGAAAGGATTTGTCCTTGGAGAGTTTTGTTTGTTTGATTATTTTTTTCTTTTTTTGTATATGTCAAGGCTTGGTCATTTGTGCTAGTTATGTTTGAGTGTGATGTTTTTCTACGAAAGTTGTTTTTGAAATCCTGTCACCTTTATGGTCAAATTTAACTATGTTTATGTTAGGTTTTCCGAAACACATACACGCAGCAACAAGCTAGAAACGGTAAATTTAATATCAGGAGTCCCAAGAATCCGATTAAACAAATCTAAAGTTGTTTAGAGTTTATGCGAAGATTACCTGAGGATCTGAACTTCTTTTTGGCTTTGAATATATGCTTTAAGGTTGGGCTGTTGTAAATCACAAGCTGTTAAAATGTTTGGCCTCCAAAAATAATCCACACGAATCACCTGTGATAAATCTCTTAAAATCTTTTAGGAGAAAGAGATTGATATATCTTACAGTGCTAGCTCTTTTCTTTTGTGTTTAGGTGTTTCTGTATTGTACTTTTCTCACCTTAAAACTTTAAAGAAATAAGAGGCATAATATTTTATTTATAGGGAAACCTAAAAACCCTATAAATAAAAAAAAATTATCAATTTAGCCCTTAAATAATATCACATATATTGTTTTAGGCTAATTTTAAAACATTATTTAATCTAGTCCCTACTTGATTTTTTTAGATCTAGATTTGTAATTCCATGTATAATTTACACTCTAGTACCCAATTTCTAAAACTTATTTACAATCAAGTCATATTAATCGACACATTTTAATTTCTAACCAATAATTCTTATATGTATAACCCATTAGGTTTCCTAATAAGTTGGCCAAAATATAAATCACATTTCTAAATAAAATAAATTAAATTAATTGATTTATTATCAATTCAACAATTGTTTGATTTATATTTGAAGATTAAATACAATGTCTAGTAACCTATCATGATCTCCTAGATATTAGAAAAATCATAAGTGATTTGACTTAACCTTTCAATGACGGGTTTCTTGGTGTAATTATTATTTCTTCATCAATAATATTTTGATTTAGATATTATAGCATAGAGTGTGTCTACTATGTCAAACCATGTTTGTTTTCAATATTATAGTCATAGATTATTTGAATAAGATTTGAAACTTTTTACTAATCTCATTCCATCTTGTGTAAGGATTTACAATCAATACTATTTGAGAACAGATGTAATATTTATTTTAATTCACTTAGGATGATGAATCATCTCTTAATTATTTAAATACTTTCATATAGTTCATGTTATACTCAATATCTGCTTATTTGTTACCCTTGATTAGGACAATGTGTGGTCATGATCAAAACATAACACTCCTTATATAAGATAACTTGGTGATTTCAAGTCTAATGATCACTTATACAACCATTACGTGAGCCTTTTCATAGACACAAATGATATCTCCATATAAGATTCTCATGTGAGTCAGTTCAGTATACATGTCATCTAACAAGTACCTTCATATTAGTTCTAAGTATCTCTCATACCTTAATTCATGAGAAAATTGTTTTATTTCATAAAGGAAAGAACATAAAATGTATAAATCTCAACAGCTATATCTAATGATCAGTCTTAATAGATAATTGACCAAGAACATTTAAGAACAATGTATTGATGCAATAGGAATCTCATAGTTATAATAACTTTATATTTTTCTTTGCAAAACATTTGTTCTAAAGACTTTATCTTTATTTTAGATTCATTAATCAAATATTAAATTCATTAATTAAATGTTTGATGAATATTACAGATAAAAAAAATTTTATTAATAAATTAAATAAATATATATATATATATATATATAAAAACAAAGTCAATATCATGTGTAATTAGCCAATTAACTACAAGGTAGATGCATTAAGAATTTCAACTCTCAAGTCTATGTTCGGGATCGACCACAACTCATAAGGCTTAATTCAGCCATGTCTCAACTCTCAAGTCTGTGGCCGAGTTCAACCATAACTCAAGTTGTTGAACCAGATATTTCGTACTTTGGTTCAATATCGAACCAAGGAAAATGTGGCTGAAAGACATTTCAAGAGGAGGCTAAGGTTAAATAACTTCAAATCTACAATTTGATGCTCGTTTCCAATTTCAAAATGCAGAGGGTTTGGTCATTAGCTTGCAATTTTAGATTTTTTGGTGCGTGAACACAACTCAAACCCGACAAATTATTGAGTTTTGCTAGCAGTGAACAATGTGTTACCTACATCAAATATGAAGGAAGACAATGGTAAGCAGAATGATGTATCAAGAAGGAATCGAGGGGTGGTGCATGGAATTGTTTCTTATTATACAGATTATACAAGTTAAGCCAACCTCCAAATTTAAAACTTGCACATGTATTGAAGAACATTTGCTCCAAAAGCAATGCCAAGAAAAGTCGCTATGGCAATTCCGAAAATGCCAGCAAGAATGCCAGGAACAACCAACGAACTCCACCCTTTCGCAGTGGCCATTCCACATGCAGTTGTGGGGCCTCCAACATTAGCATTTGATGCAATTAGCAACAGCTTTTGGTCGAAGCGAAATAGCTTTCCAAGTCCAAGGATCACAGCAAGATGAATGGCAATCTGGACCAAAGCAAACAAGAAAATGCTGGGCGCAGTATTGATCACATTCCATACGTTTCCACTTGCACCAACCACAGCAAAAAATACCTGTTTATCAGAAAGAAAATTGAAGGCGTGTTGTTTTTTATTAGATACAAAAAAAAATTATTTTCACAGTTAAGGAGATAAAATGAGGAAAGGGCAAGATAAAAGAGCTCGGAAAGCAATTTACTGACGAGCTATGGAGTTGAGTTTTAACAGCTAAACTTAGAGCAATTCAGCTTCTTCATGGTTGATGCAAACCAACTAAATAAACAGAGTTGTCTAAAACTCAGCTCACCTGCATCAGAATCAGGGCCAAAGCCTCACCAGATGGTGCAAGGTGATTGAATTGGGTTGGAAATGCGGTTGCTAGGATAACAACAATGGCTGTAACGGCTGGCAGGATGCCTCCTGGAAGTGCAAAGAACTTCGTGATATATTCTCCAGCCTTGCAGATAGCAAACGACACAGCAAGGGCAGTGGCAGTCTGCAGAACAGGAAGCTTGTTGCCTGACTCAGACCCGCTGTCCATTCCAGAACCTGCCAGAAAATATTCAACTAGTCAAGTTCAAGGCATGAAGGCAATCATAAGATAGGACAGCAACAGATGGGATAAAAGTCTAAAGGGCGGCAGGGGAACTAAGGATAAAAGTCTAAAGGGTGGACAAGATCAGCAGTCATGTATAACAATCAAAATGAAGAATTCTGAATCATTTACATGTAACAGAACTTAACAAGTAACTCATCCACCAAAAGATAGTGGAATTGCTAACATTCAAGTAATGTAAAGGTGGAAGGTTGCATACCATCGATTGATGCTGAAGACTCAGCAGGAATCTTAGATGCCAAAGCAAACAATGATGTGAAATACACTGCACAAATAACATTATCTGCAGCTAGCCCAGCAGCTAAAACTGATGGAGATACCCCGAGAGCGTCCGAAATGGCAACATAATTCACAGCTACACAGTTATCAAACCATACAAATCACCAAATCAGTCAAGATGATGAGTTCCAAATGCAAAAAAGGCATCAATGACTACACGAATGAGGATACTATACAATTGCAAGAAACATGCCAACCAAGCAGAATTATACCTCCACCAATATGTCTACCCATGAGAGCAGCTGCTATTTTCCAACTATCCTGACCTAGTGCTCGCATTGGCACCATCATATAGGCTAATACTGTTCCAACTGTTGTCGCAACTGTCACACAACAAAACCATCAAAAACCAATTTCTAACCGGATAAAAAAGAAGAACAAACAATTTTCTTTACAAACCCAACCCCATTATTTATCAAAACCCATTTAACCTAATTTTCTCTACAAGAAATGACTATCAAAAGTTTGATTATTACCTGATCCTAACAAGAAAGCCAAGAGAAGAGTCCCAGTAGACTGAATTACACGTCGCAAATCAGCTCTAAACAGCAACAATGGAACAGCCAATGGTAGCAGAAACTTCAGTACAATAGAATAAGCAGGAGATTCACATGAAATAATCCCCAAATTACTAGCTGCTAGTCCAACTAAAGTACTCACTAATGCACCACTCAATGAACTTCCAATCTTGGTCCTCTCTGACCTTAACAGAAACAGTAACAAATCAGTTCACAGTATCAAACATACACCTCAACCATTCCAATTAACTCTAAAATCTTCTTTGGAAACAATTCTATACTAAAATCGATTCCAACTATTTTAGCACATTGAATTGATTCGATCTAAAGTTACCAAACAACCTGTAAGTACTTTTCGTCTGAAAAAACATTAAATTCATTCCTTTTCAGATGTCTTTGTCCGACGGTTTTCACATCACCGTATAAAAATCATCAAAACTCACCTTAAAAAAAGTCAATTTGACAACTAAATGTTGTTCCACGTTCATGCATACAGAATTCAACTAACAGCCCAGATTGCACAGCTGAGACAAACACCAAAATATTATAATGAAAAGGCAAGAAAAGGGAAGGTGAATTACCAGATACCGAAAGCGCCAGTGGCGAAGAGAGCAGTCCACATACCCCATGGATCAGTAGGGGAAATAAGAGGGAAATTCAGATTCAGATTGGATCTAACAGTTACAGAAGATCGAATCAAATTCGGGTTCTTTTGAGGTGAAAGAAATGATGTCTGGTTCCCGTTATTTGCTGATAGCAACGTTCTTCTGGTGGGGTTAGCAGTGGTAATAAGAGTATTTTGGCGGGAAATGAAACATGGCCGGCGGGATGGGACAACCGGAGAGTGGAGAAATGGAAGTCTTGATGCCATTGAAGAGAGTAGAGTAGAGTGATGACTTTGTTGAGGTCAGAGGTACCTGGCTCTGCGGCTGCATAGCGTTTGGATAAGGTAAAAATTGATATACTGTTTATTGGTCCTACTTAATTTCTGTGTCAGAAACACAGTTAAAGAAAAGCAGCCATTTCTTAGAACTCAGTTTGCGAACACGGTCGAAACCGTGTTACCACGAAATTTAAATTTTTTTTAATTATAATTTAATATATTTTATATATTTTGAATTGTTTTTATACGGTGATGTTAAAAATAATTTTTAAAAAATAAAAAAATTATTTTCATGTATTTCAGCATAAAAAGTTATTTGAAAAGCAACCGCTACCACATTACCAAACATGCTCTTACTTTTTTTTCATTATTTATGTTAATTTAACATGAACAGTGTATAGTGTATACTGTTTATGTGAACAGTACAAGGAATTGCATTCTTCACTTAAAAATAGTGAACAGTGCAATTCTCTTGCACTGTTCACTTGCCTGCGTGACTTTTTTATTTTAAGTAGTGTGTTAATTTTTTTAACATTTATTTAAAAAAAACTAGTTTATAGTGAATTTTATACCTAATAATATTTTATCTAATTTTATTACATGTTAAAAATATTATGGAAAGTGTAATTTTTGTTGGATGTATTTCGTACGTAATGAAATTATAAATGGTTTCATGGAATAATAAAAAATATTTTATATAAAGTATGATTTATTTCATGATATAATAGCAATAGTTAAATCCACAATATTTAAATTAAAAATCATTAATATTAATATATATTTTTAAAATTATTTTATAACCTCAATTTTAAAAGCATTATTAATCAAACACATTAAACTATTTTTTCTTTAACCTCAATTTTAACCACAGTTTTAACCAAACACCTATTTTTTCAAACCAACCTCAACTAAAAGTACTTTTTATAAAATAATTTTTTTCAAACTACAATTACAACATCTACCGCAATACCAAACATACTCATAAGGAGGAAGTGAAGTTGAAAATGTCGGTTGACTTTCTTTTTACTTTTTCCATAGTGAGAATAGGAGCTTTAATTTTTTGTCAAATTATATTTTGGTCCTTGTTCTTTTTATCAAAAAAAAATATTTTAATCTTTCAGGTTTTATTTTCCCTTTTTTTCATTGAATAATTATATTATATTTAAAAAAAATTAACATGGTGGGAAATATAATAAATATGTGGCATTTATATATAAATATTTCTTAGTTGTTGTCTAGATCATATATGTTAACATTAACTAATAGACTTATTCTCTTTCTTAAATAATAATAATAATAATAATAATAATAATCATCCTCATTTTTTAAGACTTGGCAGCTTGTCAAAACTCACATTCATTACTCTCTTTTGGATAAAATCTGATTTTTAATTGATTTCATCACCTTAAATTATTTTCAATTTTCACATTGTGTATTATTTTCAATTTTCAATTTTCACTATGTGTTTTCTGTGTATTTATATTTTAATTAATGAATAATTAAAAAAATCTAAAGGAATGATTTGAGGTCCACGATAAGCCTAGTTATAAAATCTAGACCAGCCTAGTAAGTTGATCTAGAACCTGTCTAATCCAGAGCTTGATTCAATCCGAGTTAAAAAAAAATGAGTTAAGACATTGAACTTATCTGACTTAGTTAGAAATTCAGATCGACCCGTAATAAACTCCAATTCTCAACTAGTTAATGTTTTTGTTTGAATTTTCTTCTCATTCAAATAACATCATTTTGATTTTTTTATTTAAAAAATTATGTTAACATAAGTTAACCCTCTCGGCCCATGATTTAAGTTTTATCTTGAATTAACTCTTGAGTCGGGTTTTATAATTACAATGATAGTTACAATTGAAATGCAAAAAAGGATGAAATTTATGGGTTTTTTTTTTATACCTTACCATACTTCAATTATTTTTGTTTCTAGATCACTTAACCATGGATTATAAGAGGAAAGTGATGGTCAAGGTAAGGAGTTCTCTTTGATAGCATTTTTATTTGCAGGACAAGGGACCCCAAGGAATTAAGATTTATGAAGGTACGTTTCTAGATGATATGTTGTTGAATTTCTTATTCATATCATGCTTAGTTTTAAAAACTTAAGTCACGGTCGAGTGGGTTAATTAAAAAAAAAAATTAAGGGTTAAATTGATTTTGTTTTTACAAAAAATATTTTTAAAAAAAATTAGTGGATTTAATTTTTATTTATAAAAAAAGGTGAATTTCCTGTGGTTCTATACTTCAACATGTTCAATGTTACATCATGCCAGCAAGTGGCTTCTTCACTAATTAAAAGCAAAGCTGCACGGTGTCCATTTCTTAATTATTTAACATCCTCAGGAAAGCCATTATCCCAAGCTTTAGTTAAGAAAAGAAAAGAGAGAGAGAGAGAGAGAGATTACAAAAAAAAAAAATAATTAAGATTTCATGATTAAATCAGATTCATATATAATATAAATAGCTAAAATATATATTAAATGTTATTCTCTTATTAAGTTCGTTGAACTCACCCCTTCATTTTAAATATTATTTTAGATTTTTAACTTCCGTTAGCAAGTTGATCTTTGATTGAGAGTTCTTGCTATTTTATTTGTTGGTATGTCTTGCTTGCTTTCCCGATATTTTTCTTATTTTTTGTAATTTGATGTCTTAGATTATTCACTATTACGTTGTTTTCATTCAAATTTTAGATTTTTGTTTCAAAGAATGGATTTTATTTAATGTAAGTGTGTCATTCAAACCTCTCTTTGTCATAGACATCTGCCAGGTAAACAACTGCATCCATCTTGACATGAAAAGGATTTTGATGTCAAAATTTAGCATTACAAAATTGTTTAGGAAAAAGCCAAGAAGAACATAATAAAAAACGGTTGTACTAAAAGTTCCAATGTCAAACCTAAAATGAGAAATCATGTGAAAACATGGAGAGGAAGACAACCAGTACTCAGTAGAACATATAAAACATATTATTCTCAAGAAAAAGTGGCTAATGTGGAATTCTCCATTATTCGCAGGCTAGCACAAACAAAAACTTAGCCATTCCCATTCGTATTGCAAAGGAAAAATCAACCTGGATGTCATCTCTACTTGCTAGGAATATAAAACCTACATAAAAGTAAGTGAAGAGGTGAGGTGAGGAAACATGTAAGGTGAGGTCCTGGTAAAACACCTCCAAATACAAAAAGTATTATCAGCCAGCTACCATTTGGTATTTGCCTCCCATGAATCAGATAATCACGAAAGCAACATTATCCGGGATTATGAAGGCAAAAGCAGTTCGATTCAAATGTTGCTAACCAAGCCAGGAAGGAACAAAAACCTCATATTGCAAACCAGGAAGACTAAACATCGCTTACTTAATGGTGACAGCTTTATTCGCACAAAGAAAGAAGCCAATGGACATACACGGAATAACTAAGCAAGCAGTGAGCCGTTTTGAGCATCTCATTGCATCCTTTTCCGAGATGTTTTCTTTCCTTTTAAGCTGTTGTCTGGGCCATATATCATCCTTTCATTGAAACAGAAAGAGGAAGAAAAACAGCCAAGTCATCTTTACATTTCATCAAATCAGATAAATAAAATTGTCCATTCCACAAAAAAAACATTTCTCCCCAAATACATATATATTTGTCAAAGCATCCTGATTTTCATTTCAAAGGGGTATGAGAATCTATATGATAAAATCAATTTTCATAGTCCTAGAAATGTTAGCAGCACAATTTTGATACAAGTAACCAAGCCAGAAGGTAATGCACAAAACTCAAGCAATTGAAACCCACAGCAGATGATGTTCCCATGATGTTATGTATCAAAATAATCCTAAGGCTAAAACCATACTGAGTATATTCCAAGAAACAGTAAATGGGTTTTGAAACCCTTTAGTTTTCAAAGTTCTCTTCAGCACCTATCCCTTTCTTGTGAGTGGTCAAGACTATCCTTACAAGAGTCACTGTCAGCTTGCTTCTGCTTCTTCACACTAGGGCCCCCTTCTTCCAAGGCTCTCAATTTGTTCTTTATTGCAGCTATCTTGGCACTACGACTTGTCTGCCCTAAAGTGCTACCAGTAAGGCCAGCTTTCTTTGCCTCACCAAGTGCTGTGGAAGAATCCTGTGCTGCTTCATCCATGTATTTCTCGCTGGCAAGACGAACAACCAAAGGGCGGCCACAAGCTAACCTCCCATGCATCTTCTCCTTGGCCAGTTTAGCTTCCTGCATACTCACTTTAAATGTGGAAATCAGGAGTTTGCCTCGGTACAAAAGCAAAAGAAGCATACAGCTTACCTCTTTAGTGCTAAACTGGATAAAAGCAAAGCCCCTTGGCTCTCCACGTTTTGGTCCACGAGTATGCCATAGAAATTCTTCAGATAAAATCTTGCCATAGGGAGTAAACATCTTAATGAGAACAGCCCTGGAGAAGATGCAGAGAGTAAATGAAACAGCAAAACATTATAATATGAATTTATGCTGACACTTGCACCAGAAAAAAAGAAAAGAAAAGGAATTCAACATTCATACATCTACTTACTCTGTTATTCTCAAGTCAAGATTACCGATATAAACTCTACTTTCAGCCTTCTCATCAATTAAAAAATTAGGATCCTGCATCCAATTATCACACCCAGAAAACCATCATCCCATTATGCATCATGAAAGAAATAAAACATCACACCGAGATTGCACTTAAGCTCAGCCTTCCTCAGTGTTATGAAAAATGTTGAGCATTTGAATACGAGGACCAAAGCAAAGAAGACATGTTGAGATACTGGTCAGAAACCCATTTGGCAAGACATTCATATGTTGACCATATCAAAACCTCCAATTCCCTGGTAAAATGCCTCTAACAATGTCTTCAAAAAACTCAGCCCGTTCTCACTTGTGAGACAGAGAAAGAGAGCTTTGGTATCAATAAGCCACCCAATGTTGCATAAAATACTCTGGCACTTTCTTTACCCCCAAGAACACCCGTGTCAAATAACTAGGCATGGGTTATGACACTTAAACACTTAATATAAACGAAAAAGTTTAATGAAGTTCTGTATAGCAACTGATTCCGACACAAGTATGCACGGTGACCATGAACTTGTATTAGATACAGATGTCCCAAGTCCAAGCAACATGTTCTCTGAAAGTAAAACATGGTCTAGCATTTCTGTATAACTGTTTACTCATGTTTCATTTTTTATGATCAAGATTAAAAACAAAAGGCGGTTTTAAAAACATTCAGAGTTAAACAAATATATCAAAACTTCCAAATACACAATTAAATACTCTCATTAAAGTTCCAATAAACTCATCCATTCCAAAGCGCAGACCAGCAAAGGTTTGTTTTCCGACCACATGGTCTCAAACAACCAAATACTCGAGCTTGCCTTCAACAACCAACCTACCTAATGTTCTGTGTATAACTCAAGCTACTCACTTTACCGTGGAGCACCTGTGCAAGATACTAGATACTCGAACACGGGCACCACCACTTGGACATTTCAAATCAAAGTAAAATGTCGGAAAATAACAAAGTCCGACATGGATATGCTTGTCGAACACAACACACACCCGTATCGGATACGAATTAATCTCCAAGTTTAAGCAACGTGATCAGTGACTACTGAGACTAACCTAAGCAGCGTCAATTTGATAAACATTTACAAATCTTAAAAAACACAAAGCAACAAACACATATAATAATTGAAAAGTGAATTCCTTTACCATAATGGGATTCAAGCAAGGAACTTTAAGAGATTTCCAGCATCAAAATACCTGCAATATAATAACAAAACAAACCCTAACATTAACTATTGACTAGGCATTTTCAATACTTATCGGTATAAAGCAACGAAATTTATGCATATTTAAGCTGAATTATGAAATTATATTGAATGATTTATTAGATTGGGGAGATTAAAGAAAAAGGTTTGTAAAGAAAAACCCTAGAAATTGGAAATTATAAATCAAAATCAAGAAAAGATTTTATTTTGATTACTTACAGTGAGAAAAGAATTGAGAGAGAGAGAGAGTGGGGATTTTGATCATCGCTGAAAATTAGATTTCTAGCGTCGGTTTTATTCAAGACTTAAGTATCTACGAAACGACGTGGTCGTAAGAGTTTTTATTTTTTTCAAGAAGAAAGCATAGATTTTAAAGTGGACAAGTTGTGAATCATAAATTTGGTGATTTTACCTAGGTTAATTTCATTTAACCAAATTTTTATTTTATAAAAAAATAAAAATAATATTATTTTAAATTTTAAAAAAATTAATGGATTTTCATCTG
>Ga0325404_1007209_pt1 | contig 11613 bp, 3 predicted proteins | sample PopdelMetagenome_18_FD_205664 | JGI IMG/M metagenome (GOLD analysis project Ga0325404, IMG submission 205664) | Populus deltoides microbial communities from Bellville, Georgia, United States - Xylem-Control-R1 | ecosystem: Host-associated > Plants > Phyllosphere > Stem > Wood/Secondary xylem... | reverse complement strand
TTTTTTTTTTATTAAATTCTATCTTTTGATTAATTTTTTCCTTCAATTAACTTGATTTAATTTGCTTTCAATAAAATTATCATGGTCTCAAATAAACATCTTAATATTTAATTGATGTTTAATTTTATAATCATCTATTTTTATTATCATATCATTAAGTAAAAAAAATTGTTGGAAAAAAAAATTGTTAAACTCAATGGAGTTCATGATTCAGATCAAAGTTGTCAATTCTGTTTCATTTCGGCCGGAATGCCCGGAACATCTCGTACCAGTTCAAAAAACAAAACAAAACGGAACAATTTTCACCTCGCTTAAAATCTTGGCCTGATCCGGATTTTCCGGTCAAATTCCTGCCGGAATGTTCCGGCCGGATTCAATGTGTTCCGTTTCGAGTTAAAGCCACCGAGTCAAAGTCAAAGACTCAAAATTGAACCCGGTTCATTTTTATTAACTACACAGTACACCCACCGACCCACGTATAAATGCTCTTTTTCTCCGAAGTCTAAACTAAAAACCAAATCCCTAATTTCTCTTCCTCGCAGACTCAACTCTCAAGTTCCCAACCAAAACAATTACAATCGGCATCTTGTCTTTCACGAACTCCCCCTCCAATCTTCCCTCTTCTCTGTTGCTGTCTTGCTCTTGCATACTGCACTGCTGCTCCTGCAACCTAACTTCCCAACCGAAGCAGCTCGATCGACAAAAAAGAGAAGGAGCCCCCATGGAACCTGGCAAAGAATTATCAATGATTTTCGGAGAATTCTTAACTTCCCCGTAAAGTTTATATCACACAGAACCAGAAGACTCATACCGGACTAATTGTGGCCATTCGCTCCTTGTCGAATAATTGTCTCTGCAAAGCTAAGGTGCAATCTTTTTCCTCTCTTTAAGTTCAAATGGGAAATGGAAAACGCATGAACTCAATTCTATTACACTGCTAGAACGTTAATACCAAATACCTTTCTGATAAATTTTGTATTTAATTTGGTCTTTCTTTGTATCTAATTTAATATTCTAAAATGGAAAACGCATGCAATCCTTTTCTTTGTATATAATGTTACTGTTGGGTTTGTAACTTTGTATTGTATTTATCATTTTATTGCTTCACCGGGCTTGGTTAGCTAGTTTGAACTTTGAAGCTTTATCTGAAATTGAATGTTGCTTTGATGTTTGATGATGATCTGTGCACAAACGTATACAAATCAAGCTAGAGCTCTTTAAGTAAATGAAATTGATAAAACATAGTTAATGATCTGTTTTATTTATACCGCAATTTGCTTACATCAAGATTAAAGTTAAACAGAGTTAAGTCTAGATAAGAATATTACATTTAAAGGAATAAATGATACTGCATACGTCAAGATTATAATTCAAGAAACAAAGAACAAAATAACCGGATTAATTGCTAGGTTGCTAAGTCTGGTAGTTAATAATATAAGTAACTTATTGACCATGACCGGATTAATTATAGGGAAGGATACACAATTATTATATGAAACCGAAAGTATATATACGTTTGTTGTTATGTTGTATTAATTTCTATGTAATTATTATATGTATATGTGTAAAATATAAGTAACTTGACCATAACCGGATTATATAATTTTTTTGAGAATTATAATATCCAACCATAAATTCTAATTGTGAAACCAAATGTACCAAACCATAATTAATTATAAGGAAGGATACATAATTATTATATGAAACCAAATGTATCAAATAATAAATTTAAAGTGTGAACTGTGAAGCCAACTGTAATAACTGAAATTAATTGTGTTTTATTTTTTTCAGATCAAATTACATAGCTGAAAACTCATCAAGTGGTGCTTTTTCTATAGCTTCAGCTCCAACAAGATCAGATGATCCAGCATGGGCTCATGAGCAAGTGGTTGTTGGTGCAAAGAACTCAAGTATATGTGTTCATTGTAGCAAAAGGATCAATTGTAGTGGTCAATCATATAATAATACAACATAGCAGCAAACATATATATACTTTCGGTTTTATATAATAATTATGTATCCTTATAATTAATTATGGTTTCATTGTGTTCATTGTAGCAAAAGGAAAATCTGGATTAGGTCGAGATTTTAAGCGAGGTGAAAATTGTTCCGTTTTGTTTTGTTTTTTGAACTGGTACGAGATGTTCCAGGCATTCCGGCCGAAACGGAACGGAATTGACAATTTTAGGTTAAATAAAGAGTTAGATCGAGAGATTTTAAGTTGACCCGCTAGGTTAGGTTCTTTTTTGCCTTTTTTTTAAAAAAAAATCATCTTCCAATTTATTTTTCGATTGAATCCTTTTTTTCTTCAATTTGATCCTTTAATATTTGGTTGATTTTAAATTGGTCTTTACAATTTGTTTCGGTTTGCTTTCTATAAGGTTATTGCAATTTCAAATAAATATCTCGGTATTTGATTAGTATTTAATTTTACAAGTTCCTATTTTTATTATCATATCATTAAGTAAAAAATAATTTAAAAAAAAAAGTTGTTGAACTCAATAGAGGCCATGATTATGTCGCAAGTTTAGCAGGTTAAGTCGCAAAGTCAATCAAATATGTTGTCGTCTTAATATTAAAATAAAAAAAATACATTATCTTGAGTTTTATAAATCAAATCACGTTTTTACCATTCATCTTCGTTGTTTTGAACTCATCAAGTTAATTAGATTATTTCAAAGCATATTAATTATTAACACAAGCTAAACAATGAATCAGGTAAGAAGATATCAAGATTAACTTGCTAGTTTGTGTTTAATACCAATACTAAATATTTCTATATATATATTGAATTCTTTTATCACGTTCAAAATAAAATTATTATTATTATTATTATTATTATTATTATTAGTATTATATATAAAAAAAAAATTACTAGTAGAAAGCCTTGTAATATGGAAGGTGTACAAACAAGTGATTAATTCACCTGAATCTGTTCGTTGGGATTCTGCCGTGGTCGCTTTAATTAGGACCCAGAAAGAATAATTTGGAATGCCAATGGACAGAGGCACGTACAAAACATCATGGCAACATCTTTCCCTATCGAGAGCAAATCAATGAAACTTTGGTCTCAGACATGTACAAATTACAAGAGGCAAGGTGCATGACATAACATTCTCCTATTTTCTTGCTGCTGAAGCTTCGGCCCTCTGCTGCTAGAGGAAACACAGCAAGAACAACTTGCCTGGACTAATCTTGACACCGAAACATTACACATGCAGAACAAAGTAAAGCACAAGAACCAGCACAAAGCAGAAGCTAAGGGTGAATTTCCTTCTTTGCCTCCTTTACAGTACTCTGTTCTCCTACAATCTTGTAGAAAAGATCAAGAGTGTGCCAGGGTTTACATTCACGGGCAAATCAGAACTTCAAGTCTTATGAGCACAAAGAGCAAGCCACACATGCATAAAACTTAGAAAAGGAGAGTAGTAATCCTACTACCAAACATTATACAGGACGAAAAAGAGCACAAGAAGAAGTAATGATCCCAAACCATATCCATCATCATTGCTAGAGCTACTACTTCCCTGTTTTGTACCAAAATACCTGCTGCCACGGGAGGGAAAGCATGAAGAAATCGTGTGTATGAGCAGTAACAGTAAAAGAGGAAGCACCGTCCAGAAGTTGAACGCCACATCTTCATCACCTGCTTGAAATAGTGGCAGTATATAATCCGCAAGTGACATTATCATAGGGCCAAAGATGACCAGACCCAGGACTCCCACCATTAGAGAGGGTACTATTGGTGATGGCCCCATTGGTCTTTAGTCTTTTGGATTCTCCTGCTTCAGCGGATGCACAGGAACGACCTTCTTAATGGTTGACAGAGGAACTGTTTGTTGTGGTTGGAGATGATAATCCGATTCTTTTCTTTGGTTCAGTATGATTAGCTGACCTATGGCAACCTCCTTGCCTAAAAAGACCTCTAATCAAATTTATTTTGTATAATAAACGTTACATTCAAGGCCAACCAACCCAACTAATCCCAAGACAAATTAATTAAACTTTTTCAAGTACATCATAGTCATCCGACAAGGGGAGAAAAAACCAATGGACCATTTCCTTAGTGTGGTTCAGTGGTAATAAATAGAATAGTTTTCGGCAATGACAGTTATCTTCGATGCTTCCAGTGAGATCAAGCTAAACCAATAATGATAAGAAATGGAATGATAATGATAATGATGTTCAGAAACATCATCCACTGATTCATATCCAAAAGCAATACATAAAGTTTGTTGTGGAAGAAACAGACATGTAGAGAGAGACTGATGACAGCATGATTACAAACTATGTGAACTTCTATTGTTCTAGTCAATGTCGTGTAAAATATTTAGATAACCGTAGTTAGATGATATACAAAAACCTAATCATATGTGGGGAAAAGGTTGAAAAACGATGCACTGTAGGTATATCAATTAGTTTTACATTCCTGAACTAAGACAACACTGATCGTCCTGCACTATCTCCCGCAACTACAGAATTAAAACACTGTACACAGACGAGCATACGATGATGCAGATCTTCATATGCAAACTTCTGTCCAAAATTCCAATCCAATCATGTACTGTATTTGAGATGTTGCTCATAAAAGTTGATTAACTGCAATGAAAGAAAAAGGAGGAATAGTGAATACAACAACAAAATCATAAAAATACATGTGAAAAATTCATGAGTTTGAAGTAGTGCAACGTGGACAGGGAAGAAACTATACATAATCAGTAACATGATAATCAATTACCAGATGTGGATTATTAGCCTTGAGAAACTTGTTATCCACTGTTATTTCTTGTCCATCAGACCTGCAAAGTATGCAACCACTTGAAAAGATGACACTATGCTGCTGGAAAAAACATTAAACAAACATAAATCCAAAATTGCACGAAACATAATCTATACATAATAAGAGAGCTCATATGCTCTGGACTTCTAAACTCTGTTTATATGAGAATAAGAACAAGGATTTACTGAAGTAAGATTTGATGTGTGTGGATGATTTTACAGTCAGCTAAGAGCAGATTGCCGTATTTTAACTATTATTAATCATTCAGAGACAAAGCATTGATGATTGGTATATTGATTATGGCTTTGGAAGCAACGCTTTTAGGACAACTTAGCGACTTATAACTCTCAATGATACATGTAGGGTGTGATGACCGGGGTGTAACCCAAGGTAGTTTTTCAACAGTAGCAGGCTGAATTTTTGGAATTTGAGATGTTATTGCTGGAAGAATGAATGGGGCTTATGTGGCAGGCTTTGATGAATGAAACAAAATACTCTATTCTTTCGTCAAAGATTTATGAGAAAAACCAGAAAATGGGATTGACTACAAAGTACCCCCCCCCCTCCCCCCCAACTACTAATTTCTCTTCAAGAATCAACTCCTTTCTGTCAGTTCTTCCCAATTGACCACTTATCACTCGTGGAGAAAATGCACATGTGGTTAACACAAAGCATGTCAAGTCCAAGCCATGTCACCTTTTGCCATTTCAAGGATGTTAAATTGACAAGGTTGGGTACAACAAAAAAAAAAAATAGATGGAAGGAAAATTAAAAAAAAAAAAACTATAAAGTTGAAAGAATCATTTGTAAAAAGTGATAAAATTCAGGGGTTGATTTAATATTTTGTCCCATAAATTATGATTTAGGCCAACATTATTAACACAAGAGATCCATTTTACACGTTCACAACAAAGTTAAGTATAGGATTTCATTTCTTTCTTTTGACTTGATGCAATGGTGTTTTTCCTACTCCACCAATCGTTGATCCCACTCCAGTATTTAATAACCAAATTTAGCCTTCATTTCGACGTGCCACTTTTTCTATTAAATGGTCAGACTTCATCCTTATCAACTCTTAACATAGTAAGGCCAACATAATTTCTTCCAAAGAAGCCCAGCATAATTTGTTTGCGATACATGTAGTGTCTTCTAACAATATTTGACACTATATTTTAATTAATTAAGTTATTTTTGGAACTCATTTTAATAAGTTTTTAAGATTTTCTAAATTTAGAAGTAAATATATGGTTTAGAGTTCATAATTACCTAAAATAATTTTTTTGTGATTAAAATACTTAATATAAAAAAAGAATTACATGAAAATATTTTTATAATACTATGCTGGTTTAGCTTTTATTCAACTACAACAAAGTGTCACATTGCTAGAAAATTATAGCTAAAATTGCAAGTTAGTTTTACAATCAAAATTAGCAATGTAAAACTTATTTGTCATAAAGTCACAATTTACTTTTCATAATATTCTACAATATCAAAATTTTATTTATAAATTTTAAATTTCAAGATATATTTTCTATTATTTCCTTTTACATTAGATTTAAGAGGATTTTTTTAATTGATATTATTGAATTTCAATTGTACTTAAAGAAAATTATGGAGTAAGATTAGTTCAGTCACCCTTGACTTAAACATAAAATAAACCCTGAACTCATTTGAAACCAATTCCTCAACTAAAATTCCCAAACTTCACCAGTTTGACACTTTGATTTGTTTGTGGACAGAATCAAGGACAAAGAGATGATACTGTGCCTGACATTTAAGTGGTTCAAGACATTGTAGGAGAAATTTAAAGCAAGCATTGACAATGAGGCAGGTTAAGGGTAGTAGTGAGGTTGGCAGGAGAGGGGAGCAATTTTGAAAAGGGAAGATTTTTATGTTTTTTTTTATAATGGAATGTTAGGTTATTATTATTATGTTTTACAAGGAACATGATAGCCACTCATATGATGTGTATACTTCATTTCACAATAAACACAATCCGTAACCTTTAATGAAGTATTCACTAAGATAAGAAATATATATAAAGAAGAAGAAGAAGAAGAAGCCAATTCCAAAGTATGAAACTTCAACTACAAAAAGAAGAGAGAAGAATTCTCTGAATTGTTTGAATCTGGGTTGGGAATAAATAGTTTGAGGAAAAATAATGTGAATGCAGCAATATTTGGATAGCATGTTAAGATTGAATATGAGTGGTTTAGTTAGGGGAGGAAGTGTTGAAAAATACAGAGTTTAGGAAGATTTAATGATGAGAACAAGCAACCTCATGTTCAATTATCGACCCACCAACTGTACATAAAATGGCTACTCTGTTAGCAAAGAAATCTTTTTTAAAATCAAATAACTAAGAAAACCTTAATTAAAAGCTAATAGGTGAAATTTATCTTGTATCCTCCAAAAATAACTTCTTTAACATTCAAGAACCTTTACGATCATTATCAACATTACCTAAAGTACTATTGGCATTGGCTGCTTCTTTTCATCTGTCTGCTCTTTGCTCTCTCTTGAGCCCCAGTCCAACTGTTTTTAAAATGTCCTCTCTATCTTGTCTATAATAATTTGTTTCACCAATCTCTAGCACGAATACATCCCTATACTTGAATATTTTTTATAATAAGTGAATAAAATAAAATAAAATAAAAGCATAAGTGTGCAACCCAAGGTAACTTACAAGTTAACCATAGAACCAAAAAGAATGAAAGTTTAAAACCATTTAACCATTTCCAGGAGAAAAGGGAAAGAAGGAATGACAACATAAAGGTTACAGATGACCAAGAAAACATTGTCCTCAAAAGCCCTCTTGTTTTAGTCCACCCACAAAGATTTTGCGATGCAGTCAATGAGAAACAAGCTTTAAGCATTTAATCTTTGATTTTGTATATTTTGATATTTCCTGTAAATCTAGTCTATTTTAGGATTTTTTTTCTTGCTTAGGAATATTAATACTATTTAGAAATCTTAGCTTACTTAGGAGCTAGAAATTTTCTATTTCACTCTTAGTTTAGGACTAGAAGGGCTTTTGGTTCCTATAAAAGCAGCACTTATTCTGCAAAACTACAGGACTTTGAATATGGAATTGTGAGTATTTGATTTAATTTAAGGGTTGCACCCCCTCGGAATCCAAGGATTTTTAGTCTACTTGCCCCATGTCCACTTCAACTACCATGTGTTCTGTCTTCCTCTTCTCTTTTATCTAAGCACCCTTCTTCCATCTCTTACTGCAACAGCAATCTTGGATTATTCACAACTATAGTAAGAATCCCAAACCCTACTAAACACATCCTTAATCAATCTCAATTCTACATACAACAAACCCTAAGCCTAATTCTCTAAACCTGGCTCATCATGAACACTTCGTGGGACAAAAAACCAAGTTGGCCGTCATTATTTGTTAAAAAGGTAATTGTGCCTCAACAAGCTATTTCAGTCCTCTCCTTTCAAATCAGTTCCATGCAGACTAGCCATGATAAAACTAGGGTGTTAGTTAACATGAAAACAAAAGGAGAAACATTAGTTATCATAGCCGAAAAGAACCTGCAAAGCAAGCGACACCATTATAATTCCAGAGGATCCAACTACATCATGAACGGCCCATCTAAAAGAGGCTTTAGTGATACTGGTTATTCTCACTTCTTGTTCTCTTTCCTGTTAACTTCCCTGCACTTCCATGAAACATTTTGCTACATCCAGCTCATTTAAAGATTTTCTTAGTCCCTCACACCTTTCTGCACTATGGCACTAACCACAAACACTAACTCTACACTGTAACAACCATTGCAAATAAGCATTACCCTCCCAATCCTGGGATTACAGCAACGCTTGATTTCTTGAGTTGATTACGTGATCCATTAAATTTTGTGGCATTTCTGAGATACTGAGGCTCTGTGGTTTTCTATTGAGCAGGCCTTCATTTCACTCTTTTACAGGAAGGTCTCCCATTAATGCAATGTGGCCAGGAAGAGATGTTATAATCGATAATAGGCTATGTACATCTTAAAAGGCATGTATTTTCTCCATAAATGATGGTCAGAGTAAATAATGAAACTCCAGCTATTCTCAAAATGTTATTCCACCAACAGAAGCATAACAAGAAAAAGATATCATTAAATTTCACATGGGATAGATCTTGAAGTTGGAGTAAAATGACATACCTTAATGCACGAAAGGTTATCAGCACATCCTGGACATTATCAAACACAGAGGCTGAAAAGCCTATAGGCTTGAGGATCTTGGTGATAGCAAATGCATTTATGGAATTTTCAGTCATTGGCATGTGACTTGAATTACCCCAAGTTAAACTAGGATTTTCAATCCCTGGTTGTGCAGCTGCACCGGTAGAGCCAACTGAGAAATTTCCAGATGAATTCGGTAAGAAAACTGATTCGCACATGACAGAGTCTTTTTTGAACCTCTTCACAGAACCAGACTTTCTTTTCTTAGCACCTGTGCATCGACTGTTCTGAACAAGGTCCACATAATCAACCTTGGGAAGCCCATTTGCAATATCATTACCTTCTGATGTCTTTTCTTCTTGGAAATGTATTGTGAACTTATTTGTGTTTGCATCAATGTTAGGAATTGTTCCTCTAAGCTCGCTAAGCTTTGGATCATATTCATTATCCTCTTTCCTTTCAAAAATATGCTTTGAACAGTTTATGGACCCATGCTCATCAGTTTGCTTGGATGTTTTGATGTTATTTACATCTCCATTACTCTCTCCTCCATGACCTAAGCCGATAAATTGAGAGGATGAAGGTAGATCGGCAAGCAATGAGTTATTGAGAGGAGCAGAAGGGAGATGTTTATCCGCAATACTTACTTCAACATCCATTACACTGTAGACAGCAGAGGAACGTGGCTGCTTCTTCTTGGAGGGAGTATGCAGAGCCCCATGCTTGCGTTTCCGCTTTCGTGAAGACCTGCCTGACCGCAAGCTTCAATTCCATCAGACAAACAACAGAAAAGGGTTGGCAAAAGAAAAAAAAAATACAATTGTTAGTAAATAGGGAATTGCGTTAAGTAAATATATACTTTAGTCATTTTGACTGCCAAAAAACAAAAACTCAAATAAAAGTAATTTGACACTATATTTATGCTTTTTGCTTCTTATTTGCCACAAAGAAAAAACAAAGTTGAAGGTTAGCCAAGCCAACTACTCAGTTATCACTTAGATTATTTGAATGAATGTCACCTAGAAAAGGTAGCATTTGGTCACTATTTCGGAATAAAAAAGACAGAGATAGCTAGAACAAAAGGGACAAGACAAAACAAGAGACAAAAACAGAGTTGTGTTTGGTAGTGGTATACAAGACAGAGTGAATGTCTCTTTATTCTTTTTGATTGATGCAGGTCAAGAGAAAACAAAAAATGTTTGTTTTATCCTTGATATATATTGCCATCTAACTTGCAATGTTTGGAACAATTAATAGATAGCATTATTTTCACTTTATTCTATAATTCGCATTAATTTTATTAACTTACTTAAAAAGGTAATTTCTCCACCCATCAAAGTCGTGTTAAAAAAGGATTTGTAAATATCATAAAAAAAAAGTTCATTGCTAAGAAAACAATACAATTACAATATAATTTAATTAGTCATTAAATCATTTCTCCAAATATATTTAACAATAAAATAAACAATTAAGTAAATCATATATCAAATAAAATACATGCACCAACATAAAATGAAAATCTAACTTGGTTGAAAATGCAAGATGATAATTTCATCACAAATGCACTTTTTTTGTTCTCATTCAATCTCCCACTTTTCATCATTAAATCCAATTTGTTAGAGAACATAACTAATTTTCATTTCTCTACATTATATATGTTTTAATTATTATATTATTTTTTTCATAATGATATTAATTTTTTACAACAATGCTGATGTTAAATATTCTCTCTCTCTTCTCTCTCTAATTTATATTTCTCATATTTCTTATGATTTTTTATTTATTATTTTCCAGTTTTTAGTCTAATGATGGAAATTCAGCTAATTAAAATAAATGGTTCAGATATGAATGTAAGGATATAAATTGAAATCACGAAATGATTAAAAAAGACATTTGTGTAAAAAAAAATAAACAAAAAAATACTTGGTTTTGTCTCTGTTTTTATCCTTCTTTTTTAGAGGGACATAAAATTGACTAAAAAATGTACTTGAGATACCCAAACTCATTTCTATCCAGCTATCTTTGTCTCTTTGATTCCGAAACAATAACTAAACGCTACCTAAAAGATACTTATCATTTGCTTTGATATTCACAGCAACCAAACAATCTTAAGAAAATAAGGAAAAGAAAGCAAATCTACCTCTCTTCAAATGCATCAATGACGTCAGAACACGACTGCAAATTCTCCAGGGGCTCCCAGGTGTTTGCTGTTTCAGGCCATCCTCGCCTTTATAACAAATAAAGCATATCAGTCAAGAAATTACCTAGAATCAATAAAGTGGATTAGTTGCTCCTTATATTAGTCCTACCATCATGTCATACAAGGTAAGAACCAGTAATATACAAAATTGGAAGCAGAAAAATGTAAAACCTTGATGGGATATAAGAGAGACACTCACCATTTAATAAGATACTGCAACTGACCCTATTTTTGCAACAATTGGAGAGTCATTTGCCATCATCATCAGCCACAAGTTAGCAGCACAAACACACACACATAATCAGAAAAATTATCAACAAAAAAAAAAACCAAACAAACAATTGACTTCCATTCTAAACCTCCCCACCAGAAAGCAAGAAGTCCAAACAAAAGAATTAAACACAAGATTCTAAAAAATGGGTGTATCATAATTTACAATAAAAAAA
>Ga0325404_1007207_pt1 | contig 11614 bp, 8 predicted proteins | sample PopdelMetagenome_18_FD_205664 | JGI IMG/M metagenome (GOLD analysis project Ga0325404, IMG submission 205664) | Populus deltoides microbial communities from Bellville, Georgia, United States - Xylem-Control-R1 | ecosystem: Host-associated > Plants > Phyllosphere > Stem > Wood/Secondary xylem... | reverse complement strand
TATAGCCATATTATTTACATTTATTACACCTTAGTGTGACAACTGTTTTTCTAACATTACTAGGTCTTTCTTCTTTTTCTTCTTTTTTTTTAGTTCTTCCTTGGTCGACCCACACTTTTTTTAGGTTAAGTAAAATTACAATTATATTTTCATCTTTAAGATCCAATACAATCTTTAGTAATAGGTGAACAACCTCAGACTATGTTTTTATATTGTAATACATATGATATAAATCTTCAATTTCAATTTTTTTGTACTTCAAACAAGGTACCATATGCCTTTATTATATTCCAGTCATCTTTCATTCACCACAAAAATAGTTTTTGTTATCCAAATCAATGCAAAGCTTTATTTGACCATCATATACTTGATACTTAACATTACTAACTAAAATCATTCTTATGTTTTTCCCATTCTTAATAGACTTGTCCAATAACTTCCTTACATGTGGTGTAGCTTTTGTTTCCTATCTTATAGACTATACAAATCTACCATGAAACCTATCCATTAGTTTCAATCTAATTTTTTTAGTAGCATCACAATTGAAATAGCCTTGTATTTCCCAACCTCAATATTGAAAGCTCTTGACAAGTTGTTAGTGATATTTTCTACCCTAATTGTATTGTCCAATAAATATTTAGCCTACGTCTCACCGGGTATTTTTTTTTTAATCAATTCTATGCTCCATTATATACAATCTCAATATCTTTCATATAACTGTTGTATTCCATATTTGTATAAGCTTTTGAGGCACCTAAATCCTTTTTTTTTTTTTATTGGTATAGATATGTTTGCAACAATATCTGTGGGTTGCCTTTGAGAAAATCTCCATCACAACTTCAAAGTTCAAACAGACTTTATTAACAATATATATATATATATATATATATATATATATATATATATATATATATGAAAACATCAAATGAGTTATAAAAAATATAAATAAAATATTTGTTGTAAAAGAGGTATATACCTTTTCTCTATCATATATGATGTAGAAAGGTCTCTGATGTATCCTATGCATGATTCATCCATAAAAACAATCTCTATGTATCATTGCTTTCATATTCAACAACAACATAAACAAGTGAAAATAGATCATTATTGTCATCCAAACCAACTGTAAATAATAATACTCCTCTATAAGAACTCTTTAGATGGCAGTTATTAATCCTAATAAAAGGTCTACATCCATTAATGAATCTTTCATTCATCACCTTCAAACATACATACACCATTTGAAATTCCCTTAGTGAATATATTTCATAGTTATAGTTAAGTTTAAATCTTATAAACACATTAGACCCTGGGTTATATTATTTTAAAATTTGAATATATCTAGGAAGTCTCTTGTAAAACTTCTTTGGACTTCCTTCCACAAAGTCTTTAGCCTTAATCCTAGCTCTTCATGGATGTATTAGGTATGACTTAATCCCAAACTTATCATCCAATATTGTATCAAATGCTTCACTGGATATGTTTGGGTCATTAATAATTGGAAGCAACTTCTTTGTTATCCAAGTAGAATTAATTGTTTATTTATTTCCAAGTCTAATACAACTATGTTGGTCTCACAAAGATTTAACCATGAAATTCTTGCTACCAGGAACTAAAGAAGCATATATCTGCCACACACAACAATCACCTATACTTGAAGCTTCAATCTTTTACCTTTTGATTAATGTATCTTTTCATATGATATCCATGTTTCACTTTATATTCTCCAAGAACATCTCTAAAGTGAGTGATATTAGTGAAAACCTAACATTCAACAAACTTAATCAATCTATTAACACCCACCTTAACGTTGTTTAAGAATTAAGGCAATTTAACACTTATGAAGGGGTGAATTTGATGTATCACTAAATTTTACAATTAATACAAATTAATTCAAGTAAATGCAATAACCAATAATTTAATTAAAGTACTTAGAGTAAAGAGTTAAGGAGATAATTTGCATATTTATTTTTTAATATAATTTGGTAAGCCTACATCCACACCTCAAGTAGCAAATTATACTTGAGTATTGTATTTCTTAACTTATCCAAGCTTTAAAGTATAATCTCCACTTAATGAATCCACACCAAGCTTTTTACACCACTTGAAGAAATCTCTCTTAAGATATTTTTCTTGGTGACATTCCCTCACCAATACCAAGAGTTTTTACTTAACTCTCAAAGATTTATAAAGAAGATTTTGTTTTCATAATAAACTTTCTTAATAGAGTGGATAACACAATTGAAATTCTAATATCTTTATACCTCGATAAATAGCACTTATAGAATATGAAAGTATTTAAGTGTAGTGAGAATGAGATTAAATACTCTTTGTACTATGATATCAATGTTTAATAGCACCAATTAGAGTATTATCAATGATTGATAATTTTGTAATAGTTTTAATCTTAGAATGGCTTGCATAATATATATGTTCAGATTCTTTTACTAATTTTACGATTAGATAATCTATATATGTGTTGCTAAGAAAAAATAGTCGTTTGTAGCCATTATTGCATTATTGTTACTTTAATAGCTAAAATGGTTGACCGGTTCAAATTGGTCAAGTTAATCAATCGACTAGTTAACCCTAAACGGTCAACTGGTTCAAGCAGAATTCAAGATTTGAAAGTTTAACCTAAGTGAATTTTCAGAACAATCTAACTTAGATTTTATCTAATTATTATCATTCCTTTAATGTATGCAAAGTGAAAAGTGAAATGTGTGAGTTCATTTTAATTGTATTATCAAGTAAGATATAAAGATTTATGTTTAAACACTAAAATGAACACTTATTCTAAGCCTTCATTTTCCTCTATTCTTGGACTTTTGAATTGAGTTCTTCACGTAATTTATCATGCTTGTTGATATGTTTTTTGTATAAAACTTGTTTAAAGTTTTTTCTTAACCAAGCAAAATATTAGTCCATTTTTTATTTTATTGTTATCATCAAAATATATAAAAACATGAATGTGTAACTCGATTAACACTTAAAGTCATTTATGCCATTTATATCCTTATCACTACTACTAGTAGTTTCACTGCCTTCAATATCAACATTATCTTCATCACTGCTTAGCTTCTATACATTCTCTAAATCTGTTGTATCATTCAATGTTTGACCAAAACAAGCATCTCCTTATAAATTATCAATCCATTCATCTTCATTTGCATTCTAGAATTCAAATCATTTCTTATATAATGGAATATAATCCTTGTCATCTTTACTAAAATCATCATCCTAGTAATATTTCTCACATTTAATACCGCCCTCTACACTAAAACCAACCATATTACTTAATATATTATAATTTAAACTACCCACACCAGCACTTGCACCTTTACTAGAACTACCAGCACCCACTTGAAAATCAATACCATAACTTCTATTATCACTACCAATATCCATAGTGGTAGTTATACCCTCTTCAAAACCTATACCGACATAATCATCATCTTCATTGAAATCTAAACCTCATTCTTCAATAATTATTGTGACTTTATTACCATTATTGTTTATAAAATATTTTATTATATTAAACCTACCCACAACATTTGGTTTGACTATATAACACTTAAGCATTTTTATTATTAATAAAATAACATTAGGATTAGCATAAACATAAATATGGATTTTTTTCATCCCCTTATACTTCATGCATATTCATAATTTACAATGTCAAAACATCATCAACTATTTTATTACCTCTGCCATCCTTTATATTAAACTCATGCAAGTCTATTTTATTACCTCTATCATCCTTTATATTAAACCTATACAAGTCTACATCGTAAATTATTGTGCATCAAAAGTGTCATTAAATCTCTTATTTTACATATGTATTTATTGTTTTTATTTTGGTTTTGCATAATAATTGGTGTGCCTTTTGGTAATGAAGTTTGGTTTAATGTTTCAATAGATTTTTAAAGCTTAAATGAAGTATTTCAAATATTTTTAAGGTTAGAATTTGGAACGAAGAATTGAAGAGAGATTTAGTAAAGATTGAAGCAAATTTTACTTCAAAGAAGTGCTCCGAATTTTCCCTAAAAAACATTTTCATTCCAATCATAGAAAAGGTTAACACATAATCTAATTCAAGCTTACACTTGCTTCATGTCATGTGTAAATTTCAACCACCAAACATTCAAGATTTCAATGACAATTTCAGCCCAAATAATAGATACATTTGTAACTTTGTTTGATGCCTAAATTCAGCTCCCAAGACACCCTAAATTCAGCCTTCAAATTAGCCCAAACTCAACCTAAGAACTTACAAGCCCACATAATAATAACATTTGGCATGTTTTGGGTAATTTATGGATAAAAAAGGACAAGCACATGGATAGAAAGCTGGAGAGGACAATATTACATCATTTTAGGTCAAACAAATGAAATAAATACCTTATAAAGAAGAAAACACATACACCAAAGTCTTCTCCAAGATGGTCTAATTTGACTTTCCAGAATAACCTTTGGTGTGTTGCCTTTAACTTTTAACTAAGATGTCCAAATGAGCTATTCTTTAATGATCTGAAAATATAACAGAACTATCTATAATACTGTTCCCAATAGACAACTCCAAAAACATATTAAAAAAGGGTCAAATTACTGTCCAAAGTTAGAGTTAGATTTGTGATAAAATTCCTGCCAAAATTATATTATGTTTTTCTATATAGAATTTGATTTTTTAGTTTGTAAAACTTCTTATTTAAATTTGATTTAAGTTATTTCATGTTTATTCAAGTGTTTATATATGTAATGATGGTTGGTTAGTCTCTTTCTTGGTTCCAAATCAAGAATGATGGTGGTTGAGGTGAGTTTTTAAGGTATGAATGAACCTTAATATTTTATCCTCTCACTTTCTTCATGAATGATTGATTATTGTAAATAAATTTTAGAAATCATTTAGGTAATGTTATAATCTTGAATTTCTATGCATTAACTTTAGTTTTTATATAAAGATTGCTTGATTCAATGTTATACTTAATGTGAAACTACTTATCCATTCTTAAGCAAGAATTCATCTTTATCTTTTTCAACTTCATTGTAATATCTTCCGATCTAATATCACCATCACTGATGTTAGGTTGATTTATCTTAAATATGTTGAAGGAATCAACAATACATCATCATTAAAGTTGATTTGAAACCAAGACTTATGTTTTTTTTTTCATTTAAAATCTATTCATATTCATTCATCTTTGAGAACAATTTCATTAATCATTTTCAACCAAGTTATTTTTAATTTAATCTCTCTTGAGTCTTTTTTTGTTACCTAACTTAATTTTTAGATCTAGCTCTCCATTGATATGACATTGATCTTACCGAGTTAATTGCTACATTGCACACTCAAGCATTTGCAAGTTAAAACAAGCCAATCAGAAATAACAGTAAAACAATTTTAGTGTCATTGTCAAAGAGCTAGAAAGTGAAGGTAACAAATTTAGGATTGATTATTGGAAAACAATGCGCGCGCGCGCGTGTATTCTAACATTTATTTATTTATTCTTTGCATGGTCGATATTACCACCTTTTATTTATGCTTTTTGTAATTATCTTCTAATGATTATTATGTATGATTGTTTTAATTATATTTTAACATTTATTTTTGTTAATATTGCTTACTAGTTGGAGTGTGGATTTTCTAATTTGTTGTATTTTTTTTTCAGCTATTAGTTTATCTTATACATTTCTTTTAATTTTATTTGTATTTTTTTTATTCATATAGTCATTATATAATTTGTTTTCATTATGGCTAGTGTTGGAGATATAGAGGGTAAAGGGAGTGTCCAAGAAAATGGAACTCCGCCATTAAATGATCAACCTAGTTTTTGAACTCTTAGAGAGTATCTTCACCCAGTAAGACAAAGTACACCTTCATGTATTATTTTTCCCTTTAACCAACAAACTTTTAATTTGAAATCGAGCATGATTCAACTTCTTTCCACATTTCATGGTATGGATTCTGAAAATCCATACATACATATTAAAGATGTTGAAGAGGTATGTAACATTTTTATTGATAGAACAAGCACTCAGGAAACTATTCAGCTTAAATTATTCCTTTCTCTCTAAATGATAAAACCAAGCTTTAGATCCTTGCGTCCTAGGTCCATAAGCATATAAAGAGAAATGTAAATTGAGTTTCTGAAAAAAAAAATACTTCCTCACTTATAGGACTATGACCTTATAACGTCAAACGATAAATTTTTCTTATAGTCCAAATAAGTCATTTCATCAAGCTTTGGAAAAGATTAAAGACTTGTTAAATGTTTGCCCTCACCATGCTTTCAAAATGTAAAGGTCAATAAGTTTTCGCTATAACTCTTTTACTGTAGATTTTAGAATGTTAATGCCAATCATATGTAATGGTGAGTTTTACAACGAAAAACCAAGTGAAGCCTTTGATTTTCTTGAACAATTGGCTGATAATATAAAGTAATGGGAAACCTTTCTCCCACTTCATGTTAAATCTAGAAACACCATTTTTCATTCAAGTGGGAAGTTCCAATTGAAATAGATCGATGACCTCAACGCTAAACTAGCCTTATTAGTTAAGAAAGTAGAGTCTCTTGAGCTTAAAAAAGTTTATGTTGTGAGTGAAAAACAAGAGGAAATTTGTGTAATGTGTGAGAGCAAAGGGCATAAGATAACTATGTTGCATTTCCCAAAACATATGAACGTAATGGAAACAATAAATTTACATTTTTTTGGGAGTCTTAAAGATCCCATTAGACAGATCTAGAATTGTTTTAGGGTTTTATGTAAAAATTTCCTGAAGATCAGATATTGTTTTTGGCTTTAAATATTTGCTTCAAAAGCCGAGTTGTCATAAACCACAAGTCATCCAATTGTCTGGCCTCTAACGATAATCCATACGAACTACTAGTTAGAAATCTCTTAAATCCTTTTAGAAGAGAGGAATTGCTATACCTTAGAGTGCTAGCTCTTTTCTTTTGTGTTTTAAGTATTTCAGTATTGTAATGTACTCACTTTTTTTTTTTTACCATCCACTAGAAATAAAAGACATAACTTTCTATTTATAAGGAAATCTAAAAACCCTATAAATGACAAAATATCAATTTACCCATTAAATAATATCATATATATTATTTTAGGCTAACTTTAGAAATTTATTCAGTCAACTCCCCACTTGATTTTTCTAAGTTTAGAATTGTAATTCTCTGTATAAATTATATTTTAGTCCTTAATTTTTAAAACTTATTTATAATCAAGTCACACTTAATTAAGCATCATATTTTAATTTCTAACAAATGATTCTTATGTGTGTGGTCCATTAAGTTCCCTAATAAGTTAGCTCAAATATAAATCATAATCCTATATAAAATATGATTAAATAAATTAAACAATTAATTGATTTATATTTGACGATCAAGTATAATATTTAGTAACCTGTCAAACTCCCTTTAATATTAGAAAAGTCATAAGTGGTTTGACTTAACCTTTCAGTGACCAGTTTCTCAGTGTAATTATTATCCCTTCATCAACAATGTTATAATCTAGACATTATAGCATAAAATATGCCTACTATGTTAAATCGTGTTTATTCTTAGCATTATAGTTATTGATTCTTTGAATAAGATTTAAAACTCTTTATAAATCTCATTCCACCTTGCATAACGATTTACAACAATACTATTTGAGAACCAATGAAACATTTTTTATAATTCACCTAGGATGATGAATGCTCTTTTGATTACTTAAATACCTTTATATAGTTCATGTTATACCCAATATATGTATGTTTGTTACCCTTGATTAGGACAACATGTAGCAGGATCAAAACATAAAACTTCATATATAAGATAACTTGGTGATTTAAAGTCTAAAGATCACTTACACAATCATCACGTGAACCTTTCCATAAACACATGTGATCTCTCCATATGAAATCCTTATGGAGTCACTTCAATGAACATGTTATCTGACACACCTACATATTAGTTCTCAATATCTATCATACCTTAGTTTATGAGAACAACTACTTCATTTCACAAAAAAAAAGAACATAATATATATTAGTCTCAACAACTCTAATTAATATCTGGTCTTAATATAGCATTGACCAGGAACATTTTAAGAACAATTCTTTAATGCAATAAAAATCTCATAATTATAACAACTTTATAATTTTCTTTGTAAAACATTTTTATCCCAATGACTTTATCTTCACTCTAGATTCATTAATCAAATATTTGATGAATATTAAAGATAAATAAGTCCTTATTAATAAATTAAATATATTTATATGAATAAAGTCAATGTCATATGTAACTAACTGATTGACTACAAGGCATATATACTAACAAACTAAGTGTCCTACTATTCTAACATTCAAGGAAGTGTTATATGGCTAAACTTCTTATTCATATAATGTTAGAAAGCCTTTCTTAAACCAAGTAGGCAATCATTACTTTGACACCTGTATGATGATTTAGTGGATATTGATGATGTAATCAAAGTATGTAGTATTTTTGGCTTGCTTATAATGGTTATAATATAGATGACCTTTTTAGGTGTAATAAATATTTTATAGAGCAAAGAGCCAAAGTTGAAGAAATTTTAAGTTGTGGTGTATTGTGACCTCTAAACATTCTAGTTAAATTACTTGCTAATGTGGCAATTTTTAGAACACACATGACAAATCTATTTGATCTTGCAATGGATTTATTCCAGTCTAAGACACCACCAATAGATGGCGATACATGAAGAGTCCAAAAAACAATTAACATCAATGAAGTAATTTATACTTGTAGTAAATGACAATTGCATTATCAACCATGTTTATGCCTCATCATCACATGTTACATTTTATGAAATATTGACTATGTACAATTTGTTAATAATTTCTTCTTCAACATTTCATACAAAAATGCATATACTCATTTTCAACCCTTGCTTAACACACCATTATGCCATGTATATATTGGTCTAAATTTATATGGATGTCCAACTAAATGACGAATAGCATAAGGAAATAAATGCTAAATAGGGCACTCACATAATAAATATGACATATGCGGTCAAATAGGTCATAATAGAAAAACTTATGAAACTTGTTCTATAAATGCAGGAAAACATCGTTCCGATGATGAGTAGTATAAATGGCATATTAGTTCTATAAATGCAGGAAAACATCGTTCCGATGATATCTAGAATGAAGAGGTTAGTTCATTGGATTTAAAACATTTAAAACTATTTTAATTGATATTTAAATAGCAAAATTTTAAACTATTATAATTGTTTAAATATTTTTACATAAATAGCTTGATTTTCAGGGCAGTGATCCCATGACACCTCAATAACATGCAAATATATAGTTGCATGAACATGCCTGCCCATTTATTATTGAGGTAAGTTAGTTGTGTGGCATATATCTTGATAACATATTGATTATAACGTTGGTGGAGGAATGAAGGCATAAGATATACATAGTCCATCTACATGTTATTGAAATGACACCCACACCACAGGATGTCATTATGTTGACTAACCTCCTGATAGATGGAGCCCTGGTGACAGGATACAGATGGTCGGTTGATAGAGATGATTTAAATGATTGTTTGCTAGGATGAGTGCATATGATTAGTGTTTATAGAGGCTACTACATCAAATTGATATGGTTGGATACAAATTTTAAGACCCTAAGTAGATGCGACAAATGACTAATTGGTTATGAATGCTTGAGCATATATAAGGTATATGTTTAAAGGCTTTATTTTTATAAGTACCACAAACAATGTAGTGCTAGTGTTTTTTTTGACATTACTTGAGGACTTTTGGACCATTTCTAATTACAACCAAGGGGCTATGTTTTCATATCTCTATCATCAACTATGTAAAACATTTATAAAAAAAAAAGAAGACAAATTGATGAGAGTCTATTATTTCTCTATGTATAATTATTTTAACTATTATGACCCAATAAATACTTTGATTGATAGAATTAATTGCACTTTAAATACTAATTTAAAACCATTAATGTTATTAATATAATTCTAATCATGAAATCATTTTCATATTAGACATTTAAAGAGCTGGGGTAATAATATGTTCAACATTTACACTCAAAGGTCATTATCCATTGGATCTAGGTACTAACAAACTAAAATAATTTTGAAGAACACATTATTTTATATAAATTAAATGCAAAGCAGTTACTATCTTTGTAGCTTGTCATGTTAGATGGTATGAAGCTAAACATTTCACAATAAATCCCACTTATGTTCATGAGTTATACTAGGACAAGTTGGATACCTAGCAACCTCATCAAGTATAAGTTACAAAATTATTGTATTTTTTTTTATTTAGACGTCAACTTTTAGTTTTGACTTGTTATCTAATATAAGTCTTTCATATTGTTTAATACCACCAACTTCGTTAATATTCCGTGAGGTATCTCAGGTCTGGTTAGCACAAGTTCCATTACATTGCTTCGATATAGGTGGGATGCACTACCCTAATTGGGTAATGCAACTATTTGGTTTGTCTCAGAACATACTAAATTAAGTTGATACTAGTGACGAGCTGCACATTATTAGCCATCACGGAAAACATAAGGAGAATTAGTTGGTGATTCATGCACCTTACCTAAATCTTTGAGATATTAGGAGGGATTAGATACTTGAGGATCAACATCTAACAATACACACACACACATACATGAAATGATATTTTCCCATCATGCGTCAGTTTATTACACTTACCTGTTGCGTTTCCCTAGGTGTCCATATTATATGATGTATTATATACCTTGATATCCGAGATAGAAAATCGATTGACACAATATTTTTTAAATACAACATTTTTTAAAATTGTTGATGTTATTATAGATGATAAGTGCTAATTACTTTTTAATGTATGTATATAGATTTATTCCTTATGACGTGAGGCTAAAAAAGATCCACTATCAGTGAAGGCATCAATGAGATGAGTTCATAGTTTTGAAACCCGACCCAACCCCGCGGGTCGATCAGGGATCTGGGGCTGGAACCGGGCCGGGTTTAAAAAAAATAGGGAAAGTTACAACTTGGTGTGACCAGGTTGACCCGGTCGATTGTAATCCGTTGATAATTTTTTTTTGTTTTTTATCAAAACAACGTCATTTTGATTTATAGAAAAATAAGGTTGACCCGGGTGACCCGGGAAAAACCCAAGGCCCGGGTCGACCACCAGGCTGGGTTTCAAAACTCTGGATGAGATGTGTCATGACCAACATTACACTCAATTTGTGTCGTGGTGGACTTCAAGAGATTCAGGAGGTTAAGTGTCTCAAAGCGATATTAATAAAAGATAACATCGCTTATCATGAAAGTGTTGGGGATACTAGTTTATATTAGAACATCCTAGGCTCGTTTATGAGCTATATTGATATTGATGTTAACTTTTACAAGGATGCTACAAACCCGTCTTTGAATTAAACAAGTTGAGGTGATGATGCAGGTTTATCTATGAATTGAGGTGATTTTAGAAATAGTTAAATTGTATGATATAATATTATAAGAATTATAAATAAATGATCAGATATAATTATTTTAATTTTAATAAAATATTATGTTATGTGAATTATTAAATTTAATTATGAGTTGAATTG
>Ga0325404_1007204_pt1 | contig 11615 bp, 8 predicted proteins | sample PopdelMetagenome_18_FD_205664 | JGI IMG/M metagenome (GOLD analysis project Ga0325404, IMG submission 205664) | Populus deltoides microbial communities from Bellville, Georgia, United States - Xylem-Control-R1 | ecosystem: Host-associated > Plants > Phyllosphere > Stem > Wood/Secondary xylem... | reverse complement strand
AGCATAAATTGGTTCGTCTCATGCAAAAACATAAATTTGATGTGTGTGGTCTCCTGGAGACAAAGTTGGTTCCTTCCAAGCTTCAGTTTATGCACAGGTTTCGGCTGAAGCGCTGGAAGCTAGTTTCAAATGTGGAAGCTGCTGGCACTGCTAGAGTTGTTGTGTTATGGAATCCTTCTATTGTTCATGTTGATCTGTTTGATTCTTCTCCCTAATTTGTTCATGTTTCCATTCGATGCTTGTCTACTCATTTCACCTTTGCTGCTTCATTTGTTTATGGTTACAATACCATTATTGCCCGTAGAACTCTGTGGGATGGCCTCAAATTTTGGGCTCCAACTGGTCCCTCGCTTGTGTTGGGAGATTTCAATTCCACTTTTTCTCAGGATGACAAGTATAATAGTGAACTGGTCTCCTCCTATGAAGTCTCAAATTTCAGAACATGTTGTTCAGAGTTTGGTTTTTGAGATTTGAATTACACTGGCTGTCACTATACTTGGTCCAATGGGACTATGTGGACTAAAATTGACTGTGTCCTAGCCAATCCTTTATGGAACAATCTTCAGCTCATTTCTCATGTCCATTTTCAACCTTCGGGAGCTTTCTCTAACCACTCAAGAGCTCACATCTACATTGGTGGCACTTGTCCCTCAGGTTGTCGTCCATTTAAATTTTTCAATATGTGGGTTGATCACCCACGGTATGCAAGCTTAATTTCTGATGGATGACAACTCCGGTTGAAAGTTCTCCCATGTTTGTTTTGTGCAGGAAACTTAAATCTCTTAAGCACCCCTTGAAGAGTCTAAACAAGTTACACTTCAGCCACATTTCAGAGAGAGTTGCTAGAATGGAGATCGATTTGGAGCATCAACAATGCCTTTTGCATGATTCCAGAGATGATGTCTCTCTCCTGAACATGGTAAATCAACTAAAGAGTAGTCTTTTAATCTCAAATTTGCTGAGAAAGCTTTCTTCTCTCAAAAGCTCAAGTACAACTTTCTCAAGGATAGTGATAGAGGTACCGGTTTTTTTCATGCTTTGATAAGTCACAGACATATAAAAAGCTTCATTCCTGCTCTCCAGCGTAGTAACGGGGATCTAACTACCACTATAGATGAAGTTGGTGCTGAATTTGTCCACTTTTATCAAAGTCTCATTGGCACTTCTTTGACAGTTTCTCCTATTGATGAGGATGTTGTTCATAGTAGCCCTTGTCTGGATGCTACTCAATCTGATTTCCTTCTGGCTCCTGTCACCAATGAAGCCATTAAGGAAACTCTCTTAAGTGTTGGAAATAACAAAGCACCTGGTCCCGATGGATTCTCTTCTCTTTTCTTCAAACAGTCTTGGGATATTGTTGGAGCTGATTTCTGCACGGCAGTTCAGGATTTCTTTACCTCTGGCTGGATCCTAAAGCAGATAAATCATTCCATAATTGCTCTGGTTTTGAAATCTGCTAATGTTAATTCTGCCAATGACTTTCGACCCATCTCATGTTGCAATGTGGTTTACAAAGTCATCTAAAAAATTCTTGTAGGCAGGCTTGGGCGTGCCCTCTAGGGCATCATTAATCCAGCTCAAAATGCCTACCTTGGTGGGAGGAACATGATTGATAACATTAATCTGACACAAGAGTTACTCCGACAATATGGTAGGAAAAAAACCTCCCCTCGATGCCTTATCAAAGTTGACTTTAGGAAAGCATTTGATTCGGTGCAATGGCCCTTTCTTAGAGCTCTTCTTCATCTGCTGGGCTTCCCTTAGAGATTTGTTCATCTAGTGATGCTATGCGTGGAAACCTCCTCCTACTTTGTTGTTGTTAATGGCAATCTTTATGGTTTCTTCCCTGGGAAGTGTGGAGTTCGGCAAAGAGACCCTCTCTTTCCCTATCTATTCCTAATCTGCAGGAGTATTTCTCCCGTATGCTGGGAATGGCCACCCAACAACCAGCTTTTCACTACCACCCAAAGTGTGCCCTTCATCGCATTTGTCATCTTGCATTTGCTGATGACGTTCTCTTATTATGTAGTGGGGATTGCTCTTCTGTTCGGAATCTTATTGAGCAACTTCATGCTTTTGGCCGGGTTTCAGGGCTGCATATTAATGTAAGGAAATCCTTTATCTATTTTGGTGGTGTTGGTGGCAGCTTGAAGCAGAATATCCTTTAGGACTTTTTTTTTTTCAGATGGTAACTTCCCTTTCAAATACCTTGGGGTCCCCTTCAGCCCCCACAGGTTTTTGGCTAGCCAGTTTTCTCCACTCCTGCATCAAATTGAATATGCTATTCAAGGCTGGATAGGCAAACACTTATCCTATGATGGGCGGTTGGAATTAATAAGCTCTGTTTTATTTGGAATGGTCTAATTTTGGCTTAGTATCTTTCCCATGCCAGAGATTGTTATCAATCAGATTACTTGTATTTGCAGGAACTTCCTTTGGACTGGTAGTACAACCAGGAATATGTCTGCCTTAGTTGCTTGGAATAACATCTGCTTGCCCAAAGCTGAAGGAGGCCTCGGTCTATATGACATCAAAGCAAGGAACAATTGCTTTCTTGTGAAGCAGCTATGGAATATTCACTTGAAAGCTGACTCCATTTGGATTAGATAGGTGAACCATTTTTATTTGCAGGACACCAACATCTGGACAGTTCCCTTTCAAAAAACCTCCTCCCCTATATGGAAATCCTTCATTAAACTACATGACCGACTCCTTGATGACTGTGGGGGGCAACCAGCAGTAATCTCCATGCTGCAAAGTTGGGTTAATACTTCAAAGCCTTTTTCAGCTAATGCTTATGAATACTTAAGAACCAAAGGAACCCCGGTCCCTTGGGTTAATGTGGTTTGGGAGTCTTGGTGTCTTCCATGACATAGTTTTATCCTGTGGCTTGCTTTGCTTCAGCAACTAAGAACAAGAGACAGGCTGCATTTTATTGACATTGATGCTAGTTGTGTTTTTTGTCATGATCATGACAAGAGTCATAGTCACCTGTTCTTTGCCTGTAACTGGACATCTCTCTTGTGGATGAAAGTTAAATCCTGGCTTAGGCTTAACAGAGGCATGTCCACAACCAATAGTGCAGTTCGAGGCCTTCATCTCAAGGGGAAAATCGCTGTCACTAGAATGAAAAGGGTCTCCCTTAGTATTATTATCTACTTGATATGGGAAGAAAGGAACATAATGGTTTTTGAAAATTTCTGTTCACCTGTGGAGCCTATTTTTCAGTGTTTTTAGGTGTTATTCCACATGATATTATGCTTTCATCAGCCTATTCTTATTTGACTAGTTTACTGATTGTTATGGTGAGAAAATTTATGGAATCTGCTTTTCTTAGTCTGCATGGAGATGGGCTGCTTCGGTTTTTCTTTGATGCTACTACTCTTATTGAGTTCTTGGCTTGTTGCTTTGACGTGCATGTTGCTTTGATGTGCATGGTTTCCTACATGGTTTTCTCGTTCCTGCACTAGCTAGCCGCAACATCGTTGGTTGCATTTTCACGTCTCTGCATGGCAGGGTTCATGAGTTACTGTTGCTTCTTTTGGCTGGTTTTTTGCTTTGTGTCCGCATCTTGCTTTCAAACCTTGTCTCTGTATGAATGATTTGCTGTCCTCTGATTGGCTGCATTTCCTCAGCCTCTGCATGGCTATCTTGACGTCTTTGCTTGGAGAAGGTGGTTTTGTCTCTTCATGATTGTCCTCTGGTTTTGCCCTGTTTTTCTTTGTGTTAGATTGGGAACCTTGTAATATTTTGGTTCCTCTCGTAACCATTGTTTGTTTCTTCATTAGTTTCTGGTTAGGCCTCTAAGGGAATGTGTTTCCCTTTGTTGTTCTTGCTTGTGTATATGTTTGTTGATTCCTCAGCAATGTAAATTTTAGATCTATTAATACATTTATATTTTGATAAAAAAAAAGTTCACAACACTTAATCTTCATAAATGTTGAAGTGTTATAGTTGTATTTTTTGAATTTCTTTTAGTGCTGTAAATTTACAGCACTAAAAGATACTTGGTGGAGTAATTTGCATACCTAAATATCTGTTAGTACTAATGGCAATTCACATGATGTCGATTTATGACGTCGCTCGGTGGCTCCAAATTTTTTTATTATTAAAAAAGATTCTTGGAAAAATGAAGATTTTATTGGAGTCATCATCTGGTAATTTGAGGGAGCTAGAAATTCTAAATTAGATATTGGTCTTAAAAATTTAGGTAATGAGTTAGTTATGATTAAAGGAAGGTAGACATTATTCTTAAATCATCCTATCAAGTGAAAGATTACCCTTACTTGTGCTTTTTTATTTTATTCAAATGCTGTAATATTTTGAACTTGTTTGCAATTTGTTTTTTAAGAGGGTTAACGTTGATCTCTAAAAATAGGAGACATAAAAAAATAACATTAGTCCCTAAAATTAGAAGATTCGTGGAAATGTTGACGTTTAACCCTATAAAGGAGAGCTACGTCCAAGTTGCGAAAAGAAACAATGAACATAATCCATACTTGTTTTTAAACTTTTGACATCGGTTTTTTTTTAAAGTGACGTGTCGATAAATAACATCCATTCCTGAAAAGAAAGATTATGTTGAAATTGCTAAAAATGAGCATAACCTATTTTTGAGAATTAGGCTTTGGAACCGTGCATGATGACGGGAAAAACTAGGTGTTAGACCTGCGATATCATTCTTCTTTATATTTATTTCATGTATTTTACAAAATACAAAGAAAATTTTTTCAAATACTTGTATAAAAAAAACAAATAAAATACCTCTAGAAGTCCCTAAAATTACTTGAGTGCCATTGTATAAGAAAAAGACTGAAATACACCTGAACTTCCCTATGAAATTACTAAAATAATCGTGGTGGCTTGTGTAGCTCATGGCAGACACTGTTGGAGGGGTGAAATTCTTTGGCAAGATTCCAAATCAACAAGGGTAGCTTCTTGTAGATCTCAGTGAGAGGATTTTGATGACGGTTGGTTGTATTGGCCGTTGATGGTTGAGGAAAGAGAATCGACGTCTTGAAGCTTTGGGTAGCTGAAGCTTTTGCAGCTTTATTCCAGCTAGATACTCGGTTGAAGGCGATTAAGACCACTTGGGGTTTTCTAGTGAGAAGGAGAGGAATATTTCTGTGGTGGTCTAACAGCTTGATGTGGCCAGAGTTGTGAGATATGAGGAGAGAGAGAATCACCGATATGAGGAGAGAGAGAGTTTGAGGAAAGCTATAATACGAACACGAGCATGACACTTCATTGCACCGAAAGGTTGTGGACCATTTAATCATATATGGATTGATCGAGCAACCGTGGTTGGCTTGATCTGAAACTTGATAAGACGGTCCTGATTGAAGGATATTTGCTTCGGCGTGGAAAGATATACTGGATGCTTGGTATACCTAATGATGTGACAATATAGGATCAAAGGCCAAATTTTGCTAAAGGTTGAGATGGATTTAGGTTTTAATCTAGTGTGGTAAGCTGTATTAGATCAGATCCAATTGAGGGTTTATAACTAATACTATTAGATCTAATGATTAAGATATTTTTGGTATTTTTTGAATTGTTTTTTTTTTAAAATCAATTTCTTACTAGCGTGAAGAAAAACTACAATAAAACATAAACAATTATTATCATTCCTATTAACTTTTCTTCTTTTTCTATTTTGCAAACTTTTCAATGGTTTTTATAGCAAGTGGTGAGGAGACGGTATTTATGTCTAGGAAACATACCAAGAGATATAGAGTTGTTATGAAGAAAATTTTCACCCGCAACAATTATTCCGTTGAAAAAAAACTTTTGCATTATTAATTTTTTTTATTATATAGAATAATAAATATACATACGGGTAAAACTAAAAACTCAAATCAGTATTAGAAAAAGCCCGTTTCAATCGCTAAAAATCAAATTTGAGTCCGGTGAACCTTTTTCTGTCTTGGCAGGAGTCTTTTTCCCTCTTCGACCATTACCAGCACCACCTTACCCTTGTCATCTTGTCCTCTGACTCTTTCCCCACATCCTGACCGAATAGTTTTCTAGCCAGGAGGTATAACATGCAAATCCCACTATCTTCACGTGGCTTCCTTTCCTTTTTCTTGCAACACTGAAGTAGCCTCATCCCCCATGCACCAACAGTCATCCCTTGCTCCCACTCTCATCAAAGCCAGTTAAACAACACATTCACCTATGCAGCTTGCAACACCTTCACCTTCGGCCAACCCACTCCCTTACCCCAAACAACTATCTGCAGAGCACTAAAGAACCTCTAAACACTCCACCACACCATGAACAAAGTCAACCAACCTCCCCACAACTCCTCACCCAACACATGGCTTGAAAGGGTTAGAGTCATTGACTCCAGCACACGTTTCACCCTTGACCCCATTCCTAGATATTAGAGGAAATCTTAATGGACACTGCTAAACAGTGGAACAAGTGCATGATTGGCTTCTTCCTAGGTTTCAAAATGCCATACCATCCTATCAACACCATAGCCTCTAGAGTCTGGAAGCATTATGGCCTAGAACACGTGATGACCACATTAAATGGCTACATGATTTTTTGGTTCAAAACAGAAGCAGAGATGTAGGTTGTGCTAGAAAGAGGACCATTGATGTTTGGGGGAAAAACTATTGTCCTGCAGCAATGACATCCCATCTTTCAGTTTGATAAAAGCAAAATCTCTAAGTTACCAGTCTGGATCCGTCTCCATGGGCTTTCTTTTCCTTTTTGGTCAAAAAAAGGTCTGAGTTTGGCTGCTAGCATGGTAGGTCGTCCTCTCTCGTCTGATGAACAAACCTATAGATGTACTAGGCTGGAATATGCATGATTGGGCGTAGAGATTGATGTTTCTCTCCCTTTCATCCACAAGTTTTAGATAAACAGTCCTTTATCCTCAGAATCGATCACCACCGAAGTTCAATACAAATGGAAACCTCTAAGATGTGAAAACATATAAACTTTTTGGCCACTCCTGCATGCCACGCCATTGCCTACACCTAACAAAGGCAAGGCTATAACACCTGCCCAGCAAATTATGGATTCAGTCCAACTTGCAGCCTCCTCCTTAACAACACCTCAAACCATAAATGGTCAATATGGTGTTCTCACCATAGCCATGCAACCCCTCATGATAGTTCAACATGTGATCCTTCCTCCCATGATCGATCATAATTCAAACATACAAACTCCTCAACCGTACATACCCCCCAACCCCCTGTGCAGAACACAACCTATATCCTGCAAGAACTTCTGGAGTATCTGATTATGAATTAGAGCATGAATTAGGTACTGATCTTCTTCTTATTGAACAAAACATCTTACCACTAGTTGGTATTGCAACTTGCTTTGAAAGCAAGATGGATCTTTTTCGAAGTTAGAGTGACACCTCATCTACAACATAAGAGGTGTTTATTGAGGCCTCCTCAACTCAGGCCCCTTTAAATGGGCAATATGATGCTTCCTTTTCTCCTTCTCCTTCTTCAGGGATAGTTAGGAAAAAAAAAGGGAGGAAGAAAATGAAAAGTGGCCAAAGGCCTCTAATCTATTCAATTCTTCCCCCTACCCCAACTAAATATATGCTCTACTTAGGCAGTTGGAATATACACAATCTTAACTGTCTGCACAAACAAAAATTTATCCATGATTGAACTCTTAAACACCACCTTGATATTATTGGTCTAGTTGAAACAAAAATTGCACCTCATAACATGGCTTCAGTTGAGTCGGGCCTAACTCTCCCCTCCTAGCATTTTCTATCTAATGGGAGTACTTCTGCTGATTGCAGGATCCTGGTAGCATAGAACCTTTCAAGCTCAACCTCACATATGCTTATTGCTCCCAACAGTGGCTTATTTATGATATTACTCCCATCTCAAAGAAATCAACCCTCAAATTAACATTTATCATGGCCTCAACACCACTGTTGAAAGAGAGCCTCTATGGAATTCTGATTAGTACTTAAAAGTGTATTTTTATCAAGGTTTTATATCATCATATTGCACTTAAAGTATTATTAAATTCCCTAATTTAAGCATGTTTTATAATAACAAGTCTAATAACATAAGATATCTTTAATTTATGATAAATGCAGACATATCTCACAATTTAAAGGATTGATTGATGTGTTTAACTATTAAAAGTGAAAAGACAAAAAGATGACTAAACTTAAAGAAGAGATGCTGGTTCAATTCAAACTGGAATATTGTTCAGTTATTAGATCATAACTGGAGCTGTAAAATATGGATTTAGGTCTGCTTTATATGGATGGAAAGATAAGATATAGGCCTAAAGCTTTCATGAAGAGTTCAAGATTCAAAACGACCGTTTTAAGTTCAAATTGTAGCAACAAAAAAGAAGTCAGAATTTGTCCTGCAGCCCATACACTGTTCAATGTTCAGTCCATATATCAAGTTCTAGAAGTCAAAATGAGCTCATTCTTGTTTTGTTGGAAAGCGGAGATAAATTACCAAAACTTTCATGAGACTATCTGTTCAAATTCTGACGTTAGCAATGACATTTTGCTTTGTTGTCACCAAGTCAAGAGGTGGCAACCCACTCAATAATTAGTCATCAAATCAATAGTTCTAAATTTTAGCCTATAAAAGGAGGCATTTGCATACATTTAAACATCTTGGTTTTCAGATCAAGATCATATTCTTGCTTTCTTTCTTTGTATTTTTGTAATGTTTAAGTTTTGCTTTCATTAATATCTTATTTATTATTTTCATCATAACTATGTTCTTATCTAGTTTTTTTTATGTTTCTCTTATTCACAATGTTTAGCTAAGTTTATTATGTCAAGATGAAAAGGTTTTACTAATGGTGTTAGAATAGGTATAATATAAACTTAACATGGGCTTCAATGTTTATATCCAAGAAAGTTTGTTATTAAAATGCCTTATCTTTTTATCTTACTAATTCTTAATACCTTGCTTGTTAAATGATTGATCTAGATTTGTGTTGTACAACAAATACTTGGCACAACAAATACTTGGCACTTTCATAACGTATGGTATAACCGACACTTGTGCTATGAAAGGAACTTGATTTGTTGTTAACATAAGTTAACATCATGAATTCCTGACAATATTTAAAAGTATGATGTTATTAAAATAAGATAAGTAATATGATCATGTTAAAAATTTATAATGAATTATTAAGGATAAATCATCTGATTGGAACCTTTTTTGTGTGTGGTTTTCAGTTGATTAATAAAAAGAGTTTATACTATACTTATTTCTAATATTATTAGTGAATCCTCTAACCTTGACAATTGCTTTTATCTTTTATTAATACTCACATCAATATCGCATCTCAAAAGTTCTCTTCAATTTCTTTTTATTTGTTGTTTATAATTTTATATAGTTCACCTCCCTATTCAACCCCGGGCTTGCCGGGTTATTTATTACTTCGACACTCCTGCACTTGGGATAAGACATTAATATTTTGATAGTGTCAAATTCCATCTGCCAAGGAAGTTCTCCCTCTTCCACCACTCTATGAATCCTGATGGGAGATTTCAATACCATCATGTCATGTGCATATAGGTCAGGAGGAGACAATGTTTGGTATAGTCATCAAAATGACTTTGGTAACTACATCCATATGTTGCTCTTCTTTAGGTCCCTTATACAGGAATGAAATATACATGGCACAATGGCTAGCATGAATAGCATACAATCCAAAAGAAGCTTGATTGGATGTTTGGCAATCAAGCTTGACAAATGGCCAACAACTCACTCAGAATTTTTACCAAAAAACTAATTGGACCATAGTGCTATAGTCCTTTAGCTCGGAACTCACCGGCTCAACCAATAACCTCCATTTAAATTCTTGAATCTATGAGCAGACCGTGAAGACTTCATCCCCAGAATTACCATCATATGGCATACTCCAATCAATGACAACCCTATGTACCAATTTACAACAAAGCTTTGCCTGGTAAAGACAGAGCTGAAAACATTACACTGTTTTCACTCTAGTCATATCTCCAGTAGGGTGACTCTAGCCAAAGATGAATGGAATGCAGCTCAACTTCTCCTAGATCAGAACCTCTCAGAGGGACATCTTCAAACTAATGAAAAGGCCCTAACAAAACATTACTAGTAGCTATGCAAAGATAAAACAACCTTCTATAAATAAAGGTCCGGAATCCAACGGTTCCAACTTGGTGACATGAACACCAAGTTCTTCCATAAATCTTTACTCCACCGTCATGTTCGAAACATAATCCATAGCTTGAAAGATGAGGGTGGCAACTCCATCTATGACCAACCAGCTTTGGGCAAGCTTGCAGCTCAATATTAGAAGACACTCCTCATAGCTCTACCCTACAATCTTGATAGAGACATTTCTTAATACTTCCCCAACACCATATCAAATGCAACTATTTCTGCCCTTTCTCAGCCAGTTACTAATAAAAAGATTAAGACTACCTTATTCTCTATTCCTGATGATAAAACCCCTGGTCCAGATGGCTTCACAACCTTATTCTTTAAACATAGCTGGAACATTATTAGAACTGACTTCACCAATGCACTCAGGTACTTCTTCATGACCAACTCCCTCCCAAGATATGTTAATGCCACAAGGATAACACTAGTGCCTAAGATTGAAAATCTTACATGCTTGAATGATTACCGTTCCATTTCATGTTATAATGTCATGTATAAATGCATCTCTAAGATTCTTGCAAATAGATTAAGGACAACTCTATCAGAAATTATTGGCCTCTCTCAATTGGCCTTTCTTCCTAATAGGCTAATTTCTAATGCCATCCTCCTAACCTAAGAGCTTTTGCACAACTACCACCTTGACAAAAGTCCTCTTAGATGTGCCCTAAATGTTGACCTCAAGAAGGTCTTTGACATTGTAAGTTGGCAGTTCATTATAGCAGTCTTAAAAGCCATTGGAATTCTAGCATCCATGATAACATAGATCCAAATCTGCATCTTCTCAGCTCACTTCACATTAAACATGAATGGGGAACTCCATAATTTTTTCAAATCCAGCAGAGGCATTCACTAAAGAGATCCACTCTCTCTATACCTCTTTGTTCTTACAATGGAAAGGCTGGAGGGCATTATCCATAAAGCAACTCAAAATAGCAGATTCCTATTCCATTGGAGATGCAAGAAAAATGTCATTACTCACCTTTATTTTGCAAATGACCATATGATATTCTACCATGCAGATCAAATATCAGTTGAGATCCTGAAGACATTCCTAGACACCTTTGCAGGGCTCTCTGGCCTCAACATCAACCCTTCCAAGAATTCCCTGTATATTCCGGGCACATATATGGAGTTGCAATCTTCTATTACAGCTTTTCTTGGGATCCAACATAAAGCCCTTCCAGTCAAGTATCTTGGTGTCCCTCTTATCACAACAAGACTGTCTTTATTGGTAGAATGAATCGTTTCCAGAATCAAGCTCTGGACCTCCAGGCTCCCTTACAAAAATCAAAAGTAAGTTGGCTATTTTTCTTTATAAAGGGACCTCCCTCATCCCCACTAGAGTTAAGGTGGTTTAGGCCTCAATCTATTATCCCCAAAAGGAAGGTGGTCTTGCCCTTAAAAGCCTTAAAACTTAGAACAAGGTAGCTATCATAAAACACATATGAC
>Ga0325404_1007202_pt1 | contig 11619 bp, 4 predicted proteins | sample PopdelMetagenome_18_FD_205664 | JGI IMG/M metagenome (GOLD analysis project Ga0325404, IMG submission 205664) | Populus deltoides microbial communities from Bellville, Georgia, United States - Xylem-Control-R1 | ecosystem: Host-associated > Plants > Phyllosphere > Stem > Wood/Secondary xylem... | reverse complement strand
AAGCCTGTTTTTGGGACACAGATGGAAAATAATCAATTTGATAGTGGTGACATTTTGAAGAAATATAACTGCTTGTCATAAGTGAATTGTAAACTTACAATCAGTTAACCAAAAGCAAGCCTGAAGAAACCAAAATACATTTTGGGGCACGCATAACGCTTGCTATATTTAACTATGTTTGCAACACAGATTTTGCCATGTAAAATCAACACAAAAGGCTGTTGATGGGGCAAAACTAACCATATGCTATTACAAGGCTCAATCAATTGATCAGGGCCAACTCTGTTGGGCATGGGAGTCTTCATTGCTGTTGTCTTTGTTGTTTCCTTTGATGGCTCAATTTTCTGTCAGCTTCTGGAAATAAAAATGAATTGATAGAATTGTGGTTTATGTAACAGGGACATCCTGCTCTTCATAACTCTGGTGCTGCAAATATTGGTGCTGTTGGTAATGCTAGTGCTGGTACTGCGACTCCTTATGCTGGGGCTCAATCTGGTGCTGCGCCCTCAAAACCTGGTTTTGAGGCACCAAGAGGCCCTGCCTATGAGCCACCAAAAGTACCTGGTTATGATGCATCAAGATTGCCTGGCTATGATATGCAAAGGGGACACGGATATGATGCTCAGAGAGGGCCTGGATATGATGCTCAGAGATTACCTGGTTATGATCCACAGAGACTTGCTGTTTATGACATTCAGAGAGGACATGCATATGATGCACAAAGAGGACAAGGTTATGATGCGCAGAGACTACCTAATTATCATGCATCCAGGGGTGCTGGCTATGATGCAGCAGCATCCAGGGGTGCTGCTGGGCCACAAGGGCATGTGGCACCACCTGCAAACAATATGCCATACGGGTCTGCAACTCCACCAACTCATTCTGGAAGTGGGTATGAAGCACCAGCTAGAGGTGTTGCCGGGCCACATGGGCAAATGGCAGCTGGAAACAACATGCCTTATGGGTCTGCAACGCCGCCAACTCGTTCTGGTAGTGTGTATGAGGCATCGGCTAGAGCTCCAAACCCTGCCAGGAGATGAGCTTAAGATAATGTATTTGCAATGAAATATCAGCTAACATCCCTCCTTTCTCAAACCCTCTTTCTCCCGGTTTTTTGGTTTATAAGCCTAGCTGTTGTTTTACGGTGCACCATCCAGTAGAAATTCTGCATTGGTCGAGCAGCTACGCGTTTTCCCCGTCTTGTTTCTCAAGGTTCACTAATTTCCCAATAGTTCTCATATGTTGATCCCCTGCTTTGAAGGGTTATATTGCAACAATGTATTACAATCTTTGAGCAATTCTATCTCTGCACCTCTCGCTTCTATTTGCGGTGTCTAGTGTGATGGTTAGGGGAGATTTTCCCTGGCAGTTTGCTGTTAGATGCCCCTCATTAATTCAGGTCTAGTATGGATATGAATTTCTTTCTTTTCTCTTGGAACTGGAGATTTGTTTTTGCAACCATTGTTAATTTGATGCCTGAAATATGAATTGCTGTACTTGACAAATCGAAGTACCCCGGATTAATGAAAGTGAGGATCATTTCTATAATGTAGCTATCCATAAACTGCATAAAAATAATTATATCAATTCTTTGTAGTTTTATTTAAGGATGAGGAATGAATTTATCTCAATGTAGTTCGTGGAATTTCTCGCAATTTAATTTATTTATTTATCTTCTTACAATCTAACTTGCGCTATTAACAAAATCTAATTGTTCTTGGAAAATTAATGTATCTCAACACCCATTGGCATTGTTTATTGAAACAATATAGTGATTTTGCTATTCTACAAAAAAAAAAAATTGCACATGCTTTTAATGGCATTAGAATCTTTTTGTGGGGTTTATTTGTCAATTCTAAATTAATCGGAAATAAATAAGTATTTTTCAATCTTGATTATATAGTAAAACAATCATAATACCATTGGAAGAAAAAAAAATTAAACTTGGTGTTAAAAGATATTTTTATATTTTCACAATGGTTTTTTTATTATTAAAACTTAGATTGAGAAACAGTTTTGTATTTGATCAAATATAAAAAATAAAATGCACATAAAAAAATACAAAAATACTCTTAAAATAAAAAAAATTCAAGTTGAGGTTAAGGGGTGTTTTGGATTTTTCACAATAGTTTTTTTTTGTAATGAAAAAGTCAGGATCACTTTTGTATTTAGTTAAATAAAAAAACCAAAAAAAACGCGCAGAGTGTGGCACACTTGGGGGCACGTGGGAGGCACTCGTGCCCTTCACAGAATGCATGAGACACCTCCCGACATCCAAAAAGGCCCTTCCATCGTGTTGTTGGAAGCGCCTCCATCTCTTCTTTTTTTTGTACGGCGCATGTCTAGTGGTGGTTTGGTTTGTTGCCGATGGACCTTTTTTTTTTCATTTTTCTCTCTCTCCTCCCCAAAAAATTATAGTTTGGTCATATTTGTTGTTGATATTTCAACTTTAGTCCTTATTCTCAGCTTTACTTTTAATATAAAGAATCCAGTTGTATATAAAAGACAATAACATATCCCTACCTCATTACCTTTATCATTAACACAAAAGGAATAAATTGATACTATTTTGGATACACAAGTTGTTTTTTACAGTGATAATGATGTTTAGTGAATCTTTGAAATTACTATTGGAGCCACCTGGAGCTATACTTGACAAGGTTGAGTTTTTCCAACACCAAAAGAGTTTGTGCAGATACCAAACTTATAACACAATTCACTTACGTATATGGTTGAATAACAACATAGGATTATACAGTTTGTCACTTTTTTGTTAGGAGATTGAGCACATCTAAGTTAATGAATTTTATTAAGGTTTGTTATTGAGCTTAATTTATATTATTTTGTTGGATATTTTATTTATTACACTATAAATCTTATTTTTAGTTGCGATGAGGGTTTTGGTATTTATATGTAATTTTCATATTATAGAGAGTTTTGATGAATTAATAAAAAATTGAATTTTTTTCTCCTATGCCTTTCTTTTCTCTTCTCAGGTTCTTTTCCTCTTTTTCCAAATGTTTTCTTCCTCTTTTTCCTTTATTTCTCTCCTCTTTTTTTTCTTTAAATCATATTATTTTGCATCATCTTATAACTTGTATGAGTCTTTTGTAAACCTAGACACATTTACAAAAGAATGTTGAGTCCTCAAGAGCAATACTGTTGTTGTAGAACCTATAATAGTAATAGCCAAAAAAATAAAAATATGTAATATTATCCATTAATTTTTTTTAATAATTTTTTAAATTTATAACGAGTTTTTATTGTTTTGTTGAATTCTAAAGAATGTAATTTTTTTTTTATGGAACAACACAATTTACAAATAGTTCGCCCATAGAGATCATAGGGCATGGATTTAGATTCTTCACAATGTATTTACACATAGTTATCTTGTTTAATTATATAATTCATGAAGATTCTAACCATTTAATTTGTTTCACAATTTGTTTTTGAAATACATTCATTTTCTCAATAATCTTTTATTCAAAAAAAATAAAGGGTAAATGATATATTATCCCTCCCTTTAATAAAATAAATAAGTTCAGAGTTAGGCACACGAGCCTGGTATGTTATGAATGGGCTAGGTGTTATGCTTTTGTTTTTTTTTTTAGCTTTCGATTACATAAATTATAAATATATTATTTTGATATTTTTTATTAAGTTACTAAAGTACAATCATAAAATATTTATTTTAACAGAAATAATTATTCTAATAAAAAACATTGCATTGCATTGACTAGGATAAACAAAACATACATAAATATAAAATTTTCTTTCTAAATTAGTGGAAAGTGAAAATCAACTAACCTTTTGAAGATAAATAATGAATTAATATGATCCTTAAACGCATGACCATCTTTTTTTTTGCCTTTTTTTTTTCTTCTTGTCATTCATATTGAAAAGGGCAAGTCATATGTGCTCTTTTTTGCTGCTTTAGCTCTTCACTACTGCTTTATATCCCATTATTCATCACTCCTTGGAGTATGAAAAATATCATCAGCACCTAATATCTTTAAGTACAGTTTATCATCTCTATAGCTTTATTACGTGGACATAATTAACTTTTGATTCAAGCAGTTAACGATGATCCTCACATGAACATGAAGTATTTGGGTGGCTGCAGTGTCAGCGCCCCAGTTGTCAGAGAAGGATAGTATGCAATGATGATCAGATCTGTACGTAGCTGTTTATATCAGAGGCTGATAAATTTTAGGGAAAACACAGGAAGCATATTATCTAGCTCGAAGATAAAATCTCTAGCCATAAAACTAAAAAAGAAGAAGAGGGTTTATCTTTTTTTAATTAATTTGACCAAATTAAGTGAATCGCTTTAATGAGGAAACACGTGAAGCATATTCTTTAAGTTATTAATGGCTTCCGAAAGTTCTTCATGACTGAGAAAAACAAGTCTTTAAAGTCCAAATCATGTGATACATATGCAACTCAAACTAGACCACCCATGATCACTTCCCAAAGGTTTGTGATCCACGTCCAAGGAGGAATCCACACCATATGTTGTTGATAATTTCCAAGGCCCTGAGTTACATACACCAGGAGCTCTTGAGATAGCGAATCCATGGATCACTGCTTGCTTACACGATATGTTCTTGGCACATTCATGTATGTGCTTAGTATAATTTCAATATCAGGGTATATTTGTATTCATTCATGCAGCCATTATAACAAAAATTAATTTTAAACGGGTGGATTATACATGTTATGACTGCTATATATCCTCTACTTGGATTGAAATCTAAAATGATCATGTGAAAAGTAAATTCGACTGATCCCATGCATTCAACACAGAGTTATGCCACAATAAACGTCAACTATTTTAATTTATTAAGTTATTTGTTATGGTAAAAAATGTTGTAAATTGCAATTATATATGCTCAAGATTAGAAGAATCGAGGGGGATGGAGCTGTGCTATTGTATCATCCATGACCGAGCTTAGCCATGGAGGAACTGAAGACAAGAGACGAGATTACTAATTAAAAGAGAGAGGACATGTAAATATTATCTTCAGTATATACTACGTACATGTGTTGTAGCAACTAAACATCCGAGAGGAAATACTCAAGAACAGTACTGATCAGAAAGCATACGTCTTGGTCTTTGGAGAATCAGCGATCTTCAATGTCTCTTCAACGAGCTTCCTGGCCTTCCTGCTTCTTATTTCAACTCTCATGCTCTCACTCTTCTCAATCTTATCATAAGGTTTCTTCATCTTCAAGAACCTCATTCTGGATTTCAAGAACACCATCAACCTCTCTAGTCCCATCATCACCATGGCTAGCTCTAGCTATTTAAAATTACCTGCTATTCAAGTAATCAATGATTTTAACCGCTTTTAAACAAACACAGAGATGAAAAAGGGAAGAGAAGCTAAAGAGTACCTACCTACCTCAAAGGAATTACTTGCAAGAAGATAAAACTTTAGCTGGGAAAAGAAATCAGCAAGATTGTGTTCTTATAGTTATCAGAGGACTAAAATTAAGGAGTGAATGGCGGTACCACTTTCGAAGAGGAGTTAACAAGGGAGAGCAGAGGAGAGAAGAAGTGGAAGGGAACAAGTGACGGAGATGATGTAACTGTAGAGGCAGACAAACAATATTTATAGCTTTTTATGATTTTCCATCGTTTATACGATGATATATCAAGAATAAATTTTAAAAAATAAATACTGCACAAAACATTAAATTAAAATAAATACCCTGGTCAGGAATTAATGGGGGGTGTGTGTGTGTGGTCCTGATAATTAGAAATCAGCATGACTGAGGGGCTGCAAAAATAAATTCCTGCCGTGTACGAAAGTACTGCAATATTAAATTTCAAGATCAACAGAGGAGAAAGGTCAAATTATTTGTTAATGGAGGGAGGCATGACATTAGCTTACAGAGGATGAGTTTGACTTTACACTTCAAGTAGCTTAAGAAATTTGAGTGATAAAATTATTTAAGATATGCTGTTTGCAAAATAATATGGGGAAGTAGCTCCTTGGTTTTCTTCAAAAGGTGTACGTGGTAATAATAATAATAATTAGATAGGAGTGTTGTAATCCAATTTCAACTCCTTTTTTTTAATTTTTTTAAAATAATTTTTTTTAAAATGTTTTTTTTATGTATTTCGGTTATTTGCATGCTTTTTTTGGAATTTTTAATTATTTCTTTAATAAATTGAAGTTAATGTTGTTTATGTGAGAAAAAATATAAAAAATTTAAAATTAAAATAGAGAGTAAAATAGAACAAGCCACTAAAGTGTAAAAAATAAATAAATAAGGGATTAAAATAAAATAAAGTTGCTAGGGGATTAAGAGGGTGCTTGCCAGTGTGATAACGGTTGTTTTTCAAATAACTTTTTGTGCCGAAATGCATGTTAATAATGTTTTTTTATTTTTTAAAAATCATTTTTGACACCAGCACATCAAAACGATCAAAAACGTATAGATCATATTAAATTTTAACAAAAAAAAATTTAAATTTTTTGACACCGCGTTCCCAAACATGTTCTAAATAATAAAAGCCCAATGGGCTAAAGAATAAAATAAAAAATTAAAAAACCAAAATAAAATTAAGTTATTTGAGAACAAAAAAAAAAAAATACATTGTGCATCATTTTTTCCACCAAAACCTGAACCACCATTATTGTTTTTAGAGAATATGAGCTGAAAGGTAGAAAATAAACATTAGAAGAACGTAATTCATCTTTTCCTAGCTTTTTCTCACAAAAACCCTAACTTTGTCTTTCTCTCTCTAAATTCAAAACTTCTCTCCTTGATTTCTCTCATATTCGATCTCCATTTCTGCAAGACTACCACCATTTTCTTTGTTTTGAAGCCCTATACAAGCCCTCAATTAATTGAATCCAACAATCCTTACATCATCATCAATGGAGGAGACATAAAAAACAATTCTCAAAACTTTTCCTTTTGATTTCTCTCTCCTCCAACCTTTTATTTCTCTCTCCTCCAACCTTCAAACAAGGTGAGATCACTATCATTTTTCTTCCTTTAATGAATATTACACAACCATATAAGCTTTTAACTTAATACTTTTATGAGAAACTAGAGAGAGAAAATCAAGAAATACTTAAAAAGAAAAAAATCTAGTAGCACACTGCTATTTAATGATACCAAGTTTGTGTTTGGTATTGCGGCAGCTGTTGTGGTTGTATTTTGAAAAAAATTGTTTTATAAAAAGTATTTTTAATTGAGGTTGGTTTGAAAAAATAGGTGTTTGGTTAAAATTGTGGTTGAAATTGAGGTTGAAAAAAAGTAGTTTAATGTGTTTGGTTAATAATGTTTTTAAAATTGAAGTTATAAAATAATTTTAAAAAATATATATTAATATTGATAGTTTTTAATCTAAATATTGTAAATTTAACTTTTGTTATTACATCATGAAATAAATAATACTTTATATAAAATATTTTTTATTGTTCCATTAAAATATCTACAATTCCATTATGTATGAAATATATCCAACAAGGACTACAGTTTTTTTGGTTTTTTAAGCGCACAATAACATCAGGTAAAATATAATCAAGAACGAAATTAGGATTGCGATCAAATTCTACAAATGCTACTTTATCAAGCGATCTCTGTCTAATTTATGTAGTGTCATTAAATAAAGTTAAACACTAGTTTTTCAAATAAAAAACAATTAAAAAAATTAAAAATAATTTTTATTTTACGGGGTTGGACCTGATTCAATGTATTTTAAGCTTTGAACCGGAACCGGTTTGGCCGGAATCAGTCCGACCGGAACTGCATACAGTGTACAGTGTATGCAAGTTACACGTACAGCGTATGCAAGTTACACTGTGCATGCTAATTAATTAGCATGCAGTGCGTAAATATGTTGCCCATTGTTTACTGTTGAAACAAAAGCAGTCGGATGCTGCTTCGCGATTACTAAGTTTGCAACTCAGTAAAAGGTGGGACCCATGAACAATTAACAACGTTTTTTTCTGTAACCAAATATATGTTTGCTGCGTTTTATTTCAACCGCAACCGCAGCCGCGTAGACAAATGGAGCCTAAATCTCCTTATATGGCCGACAATGGCTTACATCATTCCTTTTTTTTAGTTTTTTTTAAATATTATTTTTATTCTTAAATTTAACCTATTTATACCATTTATTTTTTTATTCATTTTTGTAATTTTTTTGTAATGTTTTTTTCTTTTTTGTTTTGAAAAATTTATTCCACACAGACTAAAAAAATAGTATTTTATCATAATAATTGCAATATTATTTTAATTTTTAACTATGTTAAAAATTAACTTAAAATTTTATATATTTTTATTAATACATATGATCTTTATTATATTTTATTATATGTAAGCTTTAACTTTATGATTCACCGTTATATTTTTTACTTAATGTAAAAAATATGTTAATAACACGTGCATATTAATTATTTTATATTGAATAAAATATATTAACACTTTATTTTTTATTTTTCTTTCAAGAAAACTTATCCGACCCGCAGCAAAACCCAAATCATATAATTAGTGCACGTTCTATTGTGCATAGCAGTTGAGTTTTGCTTTTAATTTAAGAACCTCGAGAACTTTACAATCAATTGACTCCTTGCAATACGAGACAAGGTCTTGCTTGTATGGACATGAATGTAGCATATGCACTCCTTCTTGTGTTTATTCCCTTGTCTAATTCTGCAATAAATGAAGATTCTTACCACTTGGATTTCTGAAACCACCACCTTTGTTTCGCGACCCTCTTGGACTGCCATGTACCATTTCATGTGGACACTCCTCTCTTTAAAATATAAAAAGATAAATAATGAGAGTTGTAGCTTAACTGATTAATTTTTAGATTTGTTTCTAGAGATTACCAGTTCGAGTTTTATAAATTTTAGGATCACTGGAGACTTACATGGTCGTTAATTTTAGGGTCCGTAAGGGTGTCGTTTAACTGGTTAATATTTAGATTTGTTTCTAGAGATCACCAGTTCAAGTCTCATAAATTTCAGGGTTACTGGAGACTTATATAGTCGTTAACTTTAAGATATGTAGAATTAATCGAGGTACATGTAAACTAGTCCGAACATTAATATTAATAAAATAAAATAAAATAAAAAGGGGGGAAGAAAAGTGAGAATGAAATTCCTTTTTTTCAAAATAAATAAATAAATGATTCTTGAACACACGATGTGTCCACCTTCAAATCTTGATTTCATGTCAAAATAAGTGCCGCATCATGACCAACTTTCCATGTTTTGTCTCGCATGAATATTCTTAGCCTCCCTTCCCCTTTACCATTCTCTCTTGCTAATTATATTAATATTGAGAGGGCAAGTGGGATGCGATATGGACCCCTTTTTTTATGCTTTATATTCCATTATCATTCATCTCCTCTTATCACCATGGACCGTATTAGTACTCTTTCAGGCATGGATTTGTCGTCTTTATTAGCTTTATAACGTGGATTAACTTAATGATGATCCATAATATGAACATATAGTAAGTGGGTTATCAGTATTGGTCAGCTCCCAAATTGTTAGAGACCGGATCAGTGCAAACTTGAAATTCTTTCAAATTGAGATATTTACTTCTTATCCTGGAAAAAATATATAAAAAAATAATTAAGTATAGTTAATGTGTACCCTTTTATTATTTTCACATATTTTACCTCTTCTCCTCCTCATTTTACAGGAAAGACCATAATTTTTTTTTTCTAAACCCTAATGGTATCTAGAAGTTAATGGATTGATCCCATCTAATTTGATCGGGTTAATTCGGTTCATTAAAAGATAAAATTTTTTTAATAATAATAAATTTTATTTATAAGACTCGGCTATATCCTTATTGTAGTATTGTATTTGTTTTTTTTCAAATTGTTTGGTTACATACTAAATATAAGTTTATGTTCATGAAATTCATTATAATTTGTGTTCAACCACATGCTAATAAAAAGTAACATCAAGCTGTTTTTTAGAAATTGCTTGGTAGTGTGGTTGTGGTTATTTTTTAAATAACTTTTCGTGCTGAAATACATATTAATGATTTTTTTTTATTTTTAAAAAATTATTTTTGACATCAAAACGATTTAAAATATTTTAAATTTTAACAAAAAAAAAAATTGAATTTTTTAAAGGTTCTCTAGTGGGCTGCAAACTCAGTTTTTTCTCCTCCACTAACTACTCTCTCACACACAAAAAACTGTTGTTTTGAAACTTCTCAAAATACCCGTTCATCTTCCCCATCCTCTTCACCTTCACCAGCGTCTTGTTGTTTTGCTTCTGTCCTCCTCTCATCTTTCTTCCCCCAAATATTATCGCAGACCTTCCCAATATTCCACATTAATTGAGATATTGACTTCATATCTAGGGAAAATATATAAAAATAAGTATAGTTAAAATGGACCTGTTGTATTATTTTCACATATTCACCTCTTCTCCTGGTTTAAAAGAAAGCCGAAAACCATTGTTAATTTTGGATTTTCTCATTAAATCATGTATATGACTCACACATGTTGAATTGTTGATGGATTTTACTTATATTACGCCATCACGAGCTAGCAGTATTGGCCTAAGGATTAATGCAGCTTTTAATTAGGAAGTACGTAATTATTTTATTTATGGTAAGCAAACAGTGGAAAATTAAGCATATTCTACTTGTTATTTAACAAATACCTATATGAGGATTCTGTCACGGATGATGATCTATTACTTTAAAGCAGAATGTTAGCTGCTCTACAATGAAAGAGAACAGGTCTTTATTTGTTTATGATAAGCAACAGTGGAGGCATATTCTACTTCTTAATTTGTTGCCTTAACAAATACGTAGAGGAGGATTCTCTCACGGATGATGATCTATTGCTTTAAATTAAGCAAATGTTAGTTGCCCTGCAATGAAAGAGAACAAGTCTTTAAACCTTGTGATATAGCCTGCAAGAAGATGGCCCTGATCACACATACATGAACAGCATAATTATGAATATAAGGAAAATCTATCTCGTTTTGGAGCATCCCAAGCTCCAGGAGGAATTCACACCATATGCTCTCAGTTGTGATAATATTTTTGAGGTTGTTTGTATATATATATATATATATATATATAAATCCATGGACCATGACTTCGTGACATATTTTGGCTGGAGCCTTGCTACATGTGTACCATGAATTTATCTTGACATGTTTTTAAGGTGGATAGCTTTATGGCACAATTTGTGCCACCACATGATAGAGATATTGATGAGCATCAGAAGGATTTATTAAGGGAAATGGGGTTATATATATATATATATATATATATATATATGGTATGAACTAGCCATGGAGATGAAGAAGAAAATAAGAGTAACGCATGCCCCCAACAAATTTAAAGACAACCTTCTTGTATCATCTTCTATAATTAAAACATGCTTAATCAAGAAGGAAATGAAAGAAACATCAAAACATGACACAACTACGAGATGTCTTCCCTCTAATTACTTGCGGGATCTGAGATGATCATGATCAAGAACAGTACTGATCAGAAAATATACGTCTTGGTCTTTGGAGAATCAGCGATCTTCAATGTCTCTTCAACGAGCTTCCTGGCCTTCCTGCTTCTTATTTCAACTCTCATGCTATCACTCTTCTCAATCTTATCATA
>Ga0325404_1007199_pt1 | contig 11622 bp, 7 predicted proteins | sample PopdelMetagenome_18_FD_205664 | JGI IMG/M metagenome (GOLD analysis project Ga0325404, IMG submission 205664) | Populus deltoides microbial communities from Bellville, Georgia, United States - Xylem-Control-R1 | ecosystem: Host-associated > Plants > Phyllosphere > Stem > Wood/Secondary xylem... | reverse complement strand
TTCTACAAAACATAAAACATGCATATAATTCAACAAGGAAAAGAAAAATCAACTTACAGTATTTTTTAACAGAAAATATACTCGATGTAACTCCTCCAGGTAAATTCCTGTATATTGATTTACATTTTAAAAAAAATGAATAAATAGATAAATAAATAAATAATTAATGGAGTAGAAATTATTATCCAAGAATATTAATGTTGGACAAGGATGAAATTGAATAAGTCAAACTGTGTGGGTCAAATTGTTTTAAAACAAAATAATAAAGTTCTTAAATGAAAAAGAAGGAAAAAAACTTGTAAATATTTAAACTAGTGGGGAGTGGAAAATTAGTCATATTTGACCAGTCATATTGGGGCTTAAGAGGGAGAAGAAATTGAGCGAAAATTTATGAAGATTCATCCACAACAATTCACAAAAGAGATAAAACTAGTGATTAAAGTGTACAAGAAGAGGGAAAGAAGAAAGAAATTTTTATGGTGATTTTAAGCTTTCCATTTCTTATTTCTTTGAGTTAGAAGGTAACAAATCCTTTCTTAATTAAATAGATGTATTTAGTGTATTAAAATTTCATTTAATTGTGTTAGTGTATAATTATGGTATGAGTTATGAGGTTGATTGAGTTAATCTATGAAATTGTGATGAATTAATGTTAAATAAATGAAATAATAGTGGGTAAATTTCAATATGTAAAAATTGAAGAAAATTTTATCAATTTCCTTTCTTGAGAGGGGGTTTCGGTCTAGAAAAAAAATGAATGAAAATATTGAATCAATAATTGATGATAACATTATTTGGATTAGTTTTATAAGGGTGGTAGATTAGTCAAAAAACAATCAATGAAGAAGACATACCTATATTAAGCACTCATGGCTGGCCAAAAGAGTATAAAATATGCATATAATGGAAATGTGTTTATTTGATTTGAATTGTGATTTAGCAATCCATAATATTAGGTGTGAGATGATTTGATATTGTTGATTGATAATTAAATGAGTTATGTGATAATGTCATTGATGAAGTAATTAAATGAGTGATGAGTTGATTTTATTGATTGTTAATAAAATGAGTTATGTGCTAGTGTTGGTGATGAAGTAATTATATTAATGATGAGTTGATATTGTTGATTGATATTAAATGAGTCATGTGCTAGTGTTGTTGACTAACTAATTAAATTGATGACAAGTTGACATTGTTGATATAGAATTAAATTGATGGTGTAGTCATGGTTGTCAAACTCGTGAGTTGACTCGTAAAATCGTACGATTTTACGAGTTAACTCAGGTATATCGTGTGAAATTGGGTAGAAAACTCGAAAATCAGTAAACTCGGTCAAATTCAGTCAAACTCGGTTAAAATCGGTCAAACTCGGTCAACTCGGTAAACTCGGTCCGAGTTTACCGAGTTTAACAAAATTATCAAAAACTATGGAATCTTCTCACTGTTCTCAGTCCTCTCCTCTCCATCCCGTTAGTCTCACAAAAATCCTCCATTTTCCTTTTCCCTTTCCCCAAATCAACCCTAGCAGAAGCAGATCTCACATTCTTTTATTCTCAAATCTTAAACCCAGCGGAAGCCAACGCCTTCCACTCTCTTTCTCTCAAAACCCTCATTTTTTTCCTTATTTCGTTTGCCTTTGATCTGATTGTCTCCGCCTCTCCGGTCTCCAGTTTCCAGTCTCCACTCCTCTACTTTGTTTGCTGGATTCTTTCATTAGTGGTCAGGTTTGCTTGCTGGATTCTCTCCTTCTCTATCATGTTTTATTATACAAAAGAGGGCCATCAATCTTATATCATTTTTGGGTGATTTGGCAGTTAAATAATATTGAACTTGCTATTGATCTTGCAACTGGTTCTAAAAATCTTCCAGGTAAACACATTATTTTTTGTTAATTTTTTCTTCTTCCTCCTCATCCATGGCGATGAAGTGTCTGATATAGAAAAAGACTTGAGTGCTTGTCATATTAACATTTGCTCATTTGCTGAATCATAAGATCTTTTCTCTTTTGTAATTTCGCATGCCTTATTAACTGTGCTGACAAGTCTTGTTTGTGTGTGTGTGTGTCTATATATATATATATATATATATATATATATATATATATATATATATATATATTGCCATATTGGGTTTTTGCAATCTTTGCATGTTTGTGTCCTAATCTGATAGACGGTACCAAAGATGTTGCTTTCAAATGGTTGCTTTCAGTTTCTAGTTTTCATAATTTTAATTGTCCAAGATCCTTTGTAAATATCTAATGGTTTCGGCAAATAATTAAATATATAAATGAATCCTCTAAGCTCTAACAGGAGTGATCCCGTGATAGAATTTGAATTAATCCTGAAGCCAACCACTTTGGACAGCTAGGAATTTTAGAGTATCCTGTTAACTATTGGGGAAAACAATGTGGAGATTGCTACAATGCTGCTACATCATATATAGCTCCAAAACCCATTTTTTTTTTATTGCAATTCCCACCAGAAGGGCAGAGCATGAAATGAATGCTTAAAACTGTCCTGAATTTTGGTTGCTTTCTACTGTATTTTTCGAGCCCATGCTTCCTATATTAGCATATCTAAGATGAAGAAACATACTCCACAACTTGTGATTATTGGAATTCATATTATCTTAGTCAAACTGGAGTTTCACGTTGCAAGATCATTGCTTGTTTTGTCAGTAAAGCAAGCTTTACCATTCTCTTTAAAAGCTCTTTTTATTTCTCTAATATTTGCAAAAGGGCAGAGCATGATCTAATGGTCTCTGTATGTGTTGCTTTAGCTTTCGGTATTCCCTGGAAAGTCTGATAAATAATGAGATAAAAGAACAACTTATGACGGTATTGTTGTTTAAAAAATCTAATGAACAAAATTCATATTTATCTCCTGGTAGGCTACATTTTGCTTATAATTTTAAAATAGTTTCATTTTAGTTCATTTAAAAAATCTATTTACTGCCATGTTGGTTTTTTTTTGTTATATTTAATTCAATTCTCAGCACTATACATCCGAATTGGTGTATATATTGATTCTTGAACTGCTGGATATATGCCGAGGAAGATCAAAGCAATGAGGTCATGTTTAGTTTATATAACACACCAACAAATTATTTGTTTTAAGTTTGTTAATTTTTAGTTAATGAAATTCTATGGACATAATTGTATTGTATTGTATTGTATTTTTAAGTTATTTAAATCATGTATGAATTTTAAATCATGTATGAATTTTTATTTGAATCATGTATTTTAAGTGTTTGGACATTTGTATTGTTTATTAGTTTATTTCACTTTTACTTACGATTTTACGATCCGAGTTTGGTTTGCATGTTCCGTGCCGTGTTAAAATCGCGATTTTGACAACCTTGCAGCTACCACTCTCTCACCCGCCGATGTGGGATATTATAATTATTAGCAAACTTATAATCATTATCACCACTATCATTATCATAATAAACTATTATTATTACTATTACTATTACCATTATTATTATTACCACCACCACTACTACTATTGTCATAGCCTAATTTTTGACTTCTTCTATTTTATTTATTTATTATTATTATTATTATTATTATTATTGTTATTATTATTATTATATCTACTGAAAATGATAATAAAAAAATGATGAAAAACAAGTAAAAAAATGAAATAAATGAAGAATAAATTAAAATTTGGGTTAAAGGCAACATGATTTGAAGTTTAAAGATTTAATTAAACTCTTGACTAGTTTAATTAATCAAATCAATGGCTTAACTGGAGAATTGATAAATTTTGAAACTTAATTGAACTTGAAATTAATTTAATTAATGAAATCAGGGGCTTAATTGTAGAAATATCAAGGTTTGGGGTTGATTCGGGTTAAAATTACAAGAAATTGAAATTCAAGGATCATTTTGTAAATGGTGCTAAAATATAGGGACCTAATTACATTTTAACCAGGGGCTTGATTGCGAAGTTACAAGAATTCCAAGGACCAAATTGAAAGCAGCCTTAAGAATTGGAAACGGAGTCGTTTTGCAGGCGACCGTTCGCCTGTCTTCTTCCTGCAACGGCTCCGCCATTAATGGCAGAAATGTTTCTCCATTGAATGGAGTGCCTCACGCCATTATTGCCAACCGTTACCACCACCGGGGGTTGTCTCTGGCCTTATAAAAACCAGGTGAAGGCAACCTCGCGAGAGGGGAAGAAAAAGCCACGGACGGCAGGAAAGAAAAACAGAGGACTGCAGGGGAGAAAAAAAAGCCATGCATGACAGGGAGAGAGACTAAAACCTGGGGAAAACTAAGAGAAGGGGAGACCCAGAAAAGGGGGAACAAAAAAAAGACGAAGAACAGGGATGAAAAAAAAGAGCAGAACTGAGGAGAGGAAGAAAAGAGGAAGGAGGGACAAAAACTAAAAAACAGAGAGTAGAGAGAGCACGAAAAACTGGAGAAGAAAACGTGAAACGGAGAGAAGCATTGGCCAGCTAACACATGAACACCATCCCCCCCTCCGAACAGACGAACACAGAAAATGAAAGGTGAACGAACACAGACGAAAAAAACAGAGGACTGAAACCAGTAGAGAGAAGAGAACGGACGAAGAGAGACAGTGAGAGAGTCAAGAGAGCAGAGAGAACAGAACACAGCAAGGGGAACAGAAAAGAGGAATAGCATTGACCGCCCTCAACTTCGTCTTCACCTTCAGGAGCAGCGTCTTCATCTTCAGGAGCAGCAGACCACTGGTAAGTCTTCTCTTCTCTCTTTTGCACTTTAATTCACTGCTACAATAGCAAGTGAATTGTAATTCATTGGGCAGGCGTGCGTAACGCACCCCTGCCACCCAGCCGGGTCACTGGTCTAGACCAGTGACCCAACCGAGTCAGTTGGGTCCAGCCCAGTCCATGTAGGCTGCGCTAGGCCCAGCCCCCAAAATAAAAAAAATAGAAAAATAGAAAGTGTAGAAATAAAAAATTTTGCATGTCTTAAAAAAATGTATTTTTGTCAATTTCTTCACTAATATCAGGATCAGGAATTAAAAAAAAAGAAAAGAAAATATATTGATTTTTTTTGTAGCTACGAATTTTTACCAATGTCAGAGTTGGAATTATTCGTGGTTGGAATTTTTACCAACGCTAGAGTTGGAATTATTCGGGGTTGGAATTTTTACCAACGCTAGAGTTGGAGTTATTCGAGATCGAATATTCACTGGCGCCAGAGTCAGGAATATTATAAACAAATCATCATAGCATAAGTGAATAAATGTTTAGCAATTTAAGACAAAACCAACAATGCAGTTTGCTTTAGGCAGAACGTTTAAGGGGTGATAATATCTTCCCTTTTACGTAACCAGTTCCATACCATAGAATCCCCTAAAAGAACAAGATGCCAGAAATCTGTTCTTTTTTGATAATTTAAGAATTAATTTATGAGCCACCGCGATGTCAGGTGCGACAACTATTAAGAAAATAAAAACTATGAACTTGATTTGAATGATATAATTAAAAACTATAAAAACTTTGACAAAATAGCCAAGAAAAATAATAAGAAATCGAAAGAAGAGGGATCAAATTGAAATCATTACTACTATCATTGAAAAGACAAAAATCATAAACTTGATTTAAATTATAAAATTAAAATTCATAAAGACTTTGACAAAAAAGTAAAGGAAAAAAAATAAGAAATTAAAAGCAGAAGTACTGAATCATGAAATATTACATATACAAATTAGAAACCAAGGGTTAAATTGAAAATAAATAAAACTTGGACAAAAGGAAAAATGACAAAAATCATAATTAAAAGGACCGAATCTGAAATATCAATAACCGTGAAGACTATGGTGTATTTATCAAGGTAGGAGATATAAATGAAGGGAAAGAAAAAGAGGGTTACTTGTGATAAACCAACCATATTTGAACTACATGCCTCATTCATAATCGAAGAAAAGATGACAAGGAATAAAATGATATGGGGAAAGCCTTTTTTTTTTTTTTTGCCACTAGGAACTGTTGAATGGGATGATCAAATTACACGGTGGCTTCCACGTGCCAACAACCTTTTTAATTAAAAAACATTATTTTAATGTTTAATTACATCACTATCCTCAGTTAAACCAACTCACAAAACAAGCTGAGGTTAAAAGACATTAATACCCTCACCTCAAATAATCATTATTTTTCGATTCAAGGGTAAATGTGTAATTCTTTTGTGTATAAAAAACAAAAATATTGAATAACCCATACTTGAAACAATTGATTTTTTTTACTCTTAGAGCATCTCTAATGGGAAATGCAATATTAAAGAGCCAAATTGATAAAATGGTTTTTGAATAGTACAAATATAATTTTTTTTTGTTTATGTGCATTCCAATGGTAAAAAGCTATTTAAAAGATACAATTATATATTAATATATTTTATATTAAATTAATTTTAATATAATTATATAACTAATTTAGATATTTTTATATAATATAATTATGATGTTATTAATTATATAATTAATATGAGTAATTTATAAAAGTAAATATAAAATTAATGAAGTAATATGAAAGTTAAAAGATATAATTTTAAGTTAAATTTAAAACTTTAAAATTTAAAATTTATATAGATAAATATTTTTAATTTTCAGTTTTATATGTTACTGTTAAAATTTTAATTTTTTAAAAGTAAATTCAAATTCAAACTTTGAAAAAAACCGCCAACATTTTAAATTTTAAAATTTTAAATTTTGAAAAAATAACCGCCAACATTCTAAGATTTTAAAATTTGAAAAAATAATTCATCTATAAATATTCTGATATACCTAAATATTTTTTCTCATCATTTTCTTCTCTCCAATCTTTATTATATTTCATTAAAATTCATCATGAATCATTCTAATTTTAATTTTTATGATGCTTTTGATTTTGATGATGACACTCCCATAATCGCCTTTCAAGTTGTTATCGCATTAGTTGCTGAATCAGAATCGAATAATCAAGGGTGAAGAACAAAGTATCATGACTCTATTCTTGGTCACAATATTGTCAATCGTAATAGAAAGAAAGGTGAGTTAAGGCTATATAATGATTATTTTGTTGAAAATCCTAAATTCACTGAAAGTCAATTTTGAAGAAGATTTAGGATGAGTCGTCGTTTTTTTCTTCGGATCACAAATATAATAGAAGCTCACAATCTATATTTCAAACAAAGGACAGATGCTCTTGGTGTTCTTGGTTTATCTTGCCTTCAAAAGGTCACTGCAGTTCACAGGATACTTGCATATGGTATTCCTACAGATCTTACTGATGAATATCTTCGAATTGTGGAAACCACTGCGATAGAAAATCTTAAAGTTTTCGTCAAAGCAATCGTAGAATTTTTTGGTTATTGGTATCTAAGGGCACCAAACGAGGCTGATATTTGTCAATTATTATCAATTGGAGAGCAGCGTGGATTTCTAGGGATGTTAGGGAGCATTGACTGTGTGCATTGGAAATGAGAGAAATGCCCAATTGCATGGTATGGGTATGGGATGTATACTGGTCATTGTCGTGAACCAATTATAATTCTAGAGGCGGTGGCTTCACAAGATCTTTGGATATGACATGCTTTTTTTGGAATGCCTGGATCATTAAATGATATTAATGTTCTTGATCGGTCACCTATCTTCGCTACACTTGCTGAAAGTCGACTGCTCCTGTCAATTATACAATTAATGGGCATGAATATACAATGGGATACTATTTAGCAGATGAGATTTATCCTAATTGGTCAAACTTTATAAGACAATCCCAAGACCATTAGGAGCAAAGAGAAAATACTTTGCAAGCAAGCAAGAGTTTGCAAGAAAGGATGTGAAGCGGGCATTTGGGGTGCTCCAATCTTGTTTTGCAATTGTACGTAGACATGTTTGATACTAGGATGAAGAAACATTTGCAAATATTATGAAAGCTTGCATAATAATGCATAATATGATTATCACATCCTCGCGGCGACCCTCGATTGATTTCGGGGTCTTTTGTTTTTTGTGTAAAAGGGAGTCGCCACCTAGTGTTATGGTCACTAGGAAACCTAACTAGTCTTTCAGAGATTCTAAGGCAAGGGACTGGTTGTGTAAATGGAAGGTATTAGCACCCCTAGTACGCCTTACCTAAGGTAAGCTGTTTGGTGTTTGGTTTGCCTTATAATTGTTATGGTGTTAGTGTTTTTCTAGGATACGTTTTGCTATGATGAAAAACTTGGACTGAAAGTTTAAAAAGAAATAACCTTTGGTCAATGTGGATCACACCCTTAGATATGTCTACAAAGTACCAAGGAGAATCAATACAGATCTCTTGAAATTTGTGTTTGATTTAGACTAAATTTATTAAGATAGAAATCCAAGGAGATTCCATGTGTTTTAAAAGCTCATTTTTCCCTTCATATTTCAAGAGTTTGCGACTCGTAAATCGCAAGGAGGAGGGACAAAAAATTAGAAATCTAAGGAAATTCAGAGCGCTTTAGCCTCATTTTGCCTTAGTGTTTTATATTTTTACAGGTCGTAAACCGTGGAGTCAAAAATTAAAATGTCCTCAATTATAATCGAAGCTTCTTTCAAGGATGTGTGATGACTTATTATTCTTAGAAAAATATTTTGGATATTAACCACTTGGGTTTATTCATCCAAACATTAACAGCGAATAATAATAAATTATTCTCAATAATATTTTGGATATTCATCTCTTAGGGATTTCTTTATCCAAACATTAACGGTGAATAATAGATGAATTCCCCCTAAAATAAGATTTTTATATTTTTTGGAATATTGGGCAACACCCTTTGGAGTTTTACAAACATGTTGTAAAATCGAAAATGTAAGAAAATAATTTTTTGTGTGTTTAAGAAATCCATGCTAAAACATATTTTCTTTTAAACTTCAAATATTTGTTTTTTTAAGAGAAAATTCAAAATATGTTATGGTATTGGCCGTATGCAACAAAAAAAATTTCATATTTTTTTGTCAAAAACACAAGCATCATAGTTAATCGCAATTAAAAGCAATAAACCATGCGCATATATTCTCAAAGTTTGCAAGAAAACTAAATAGTCCAGGAAAAAAAACAGCAAGAATGGCCCTTCGAACCCGACCCGGTTACTGGCCCAAACCAGTAACCGGTTTTGCCACTGTTGCATGCATATGCATGCTACAGTGGCTAGGTAATTAAATTTGCAAAAGTGACAAGAGTGCAGGGCGCTTACCTGATAGTTGACGGGCAAAGATGATGATGCTGTAGTTTTTTAGGCACAACCGGTCATCATTGATTCTGAAGACAATGATGAACGCTGGTAACTGGTGTTTGTCTCTGTCTTTCTCTTCTTGTTGATGCTTTCTTTGGAGATGGCGAAGACGATGATGAAAGTGTGATGTGCTGGCGAAATGGATGTTCTTCCCTCTGTGTTTTCTTGCTCCTTCTCTATTTTCCTATGAGCTGCTGCTTCGGCTAATACCTATGAAAGAAAACATTGCACCACTGGAGGAGAACAAAACTGGAGACGGAAATGAAAGGGACGAAGGCGATGGCGAGGGCATGCTGGTTGGTCCATCTGTGTTTTCTTCTGTTTATGTTCTTTCCTTCTGCTTGTCCCTGTTGTGCTATTCTTTGTCCGTTTGTTTCTCTGGTTTTCTTTCCCGTGCTTCCCCTATTTCTCCCTCTGTATTTTATGTCTTCCTCCCTATCTCTCTCTTCCTATGTCCTCCCTCTTGTTTTTTTGTTCATCCTTCATTTCACTCGCGTCCGTCTTGTCTCTAATAAGAAGAGATAGTTGCTACTACTATGGCTGACATGCTCACGATAAGAAAGGGGAGTGAGGGCTGGTGCTTACGGGGGCTCTCGGTGAGAGGGAGACTAGTTCGGGAGGATATGGTGGTCATGGTTTGGGGAAGATGGTGTAAGTGTACATGGGTTGCTAGTTTGAGTAACAACCGGGGCTGCTGAGGGAGGTTGGGATGGTTAGAGATGATGGGTCCGGTGGAAAATGGGGAGGTGAGTAGCGACTTGTGTAGAGATAATTTAGGTTTAAGGTTTTGTGGTTACCCTTAATTTTTCTTCTCTTCAAATTGCTCCACCTCCCTCCATATGGCTGGAAGTTTACTTATATAGAAAATCTTTACACGTGTTATTTAAGAAAATATTGCAATAATTATTGCAAAGATTGTTTTCTATAACCAGCACGAATCAAATCATATATCTATGGTATTTTATATTGCAGTAATTATATATGATTCAGTAACTATCTCCTTGACATATTGCTTCCTTAATATTAGCCCTGATGCTCTATGTTATCGCCACATGCAAACCCTTATTTTTTTTATTTTTTGAAAATTTATTAAAACATGGGTCAAAATTGAGTAGCAACAATGATTATTGAGGATGAAGGAGCAATGAACCTTGGATTTAACCATGAACGTGAAGTCAATTCCTTTATATCAGTGTCACATGGTGAAATACCAGAACTACATGATTTTTTTCAAACTCATAATCGAATAAAGGATAGAGCAACTAGCTCTCAACTACAAGAAGATTTGATTGAACATTTGTGGGAACAATATGTCAACGAGTAGAATCGTTAGATTTGAACTTCTTATGTTATCATAATTTTCAAGTTTTTTATATTTTTTTCATTATGGTTGTTATCTTTTAAGTTAATTAATCATACTTATTATTTTTAAGTGTTAGAGGAACTTCAAAAAAGTATTATGAATTGCTATCAATTTTATAACAATATATTTAAAATAACCAAGAATTTTCTACATATTTAATTAAAAATACATTACATTACAATAAATCAATCAAGTTAAATAAAAATTAAAACCTCTCTTTTGTATAATTTCTAACTGTCTATTTTGAAAATACACTGCAGAAATTGGATCCAAATTAGAAATATCCATGTTCATAATTTGTTTTTCTTTCTCAATCATGTTCAATTCTTGTTTCTCTTGACTTTGTTGAATCATCATGGCTTGTTGCTCTAACATAATTTTTCTGTCTTGTTTCTTCTGATCCTCAATTTCAACTAGAGTATCCCTGAATTGTTGTAAGAGATTTGTTACAGTTATCTCCCCAACTTTATCTTTTCCTTGTCTACATTTAAGTTGTTTCTTTGCAGCATTCTGACTGATTGGTTTATCTTGATAAATCAATGGTTCACTATCTTCTCCTAAACTAACAGAATCAGGGGTAGATGGAGTTGATGAAGTTGGACTTGCATTGACATGACTTTTTTGTTTCTTGTTTAACCTTTGATGTTGACTTGCACGCTCAAATTATCATTTGGGTTATTTTCTTAAGATAACCCAACAATGTTTTAGTTGAAATCATTTGCCAACGCAAGAAGCATACATTTGCCGAGTATCATTAATCTGGTAAAAAATTAAAGAAATTCAATAATGTTAAAATATGTGTTAAATAATTTAACATGGAAATGAATATTAAAATTACCCTTAATTCTTTGGTCATTCCATTTTGCTGAAGATTTTCAATTTGAGTAACAAATCTAATATATTTACCGACTTCTCTATTTATTTCTTGCCATCTACTTGAGATGCTTATTTGGGAACGATTATTCAAGTTTCCTCCATTCTCTACAAAGTAAGCATGTACTCGAGCCTAGAATTGTTTTGTTTGTTG
>Ga0325404_1007197_pt1 | contig 11623 bp, 6 predicted proteins | sample PopdelMetagenome_18_FD_205664 | JGI IMG/M metagenome (GOLD analysis project Ga0325404, IMG submission 205664) | Populus deltoides microbial communities from Bellville, Georgia, United States - Xylem-Control-R1 | ecosystem: Host-associated > Plants > Phyllosphere > Stem > Wood/Secondary xylem... | reverse complement strand
AAATTTAAGCCACTTCTACCAGTCTTTGTTGTAAGCAACAAAACAAGCCTTGACTGAAACTGGCATCATGCCTTCGAGCTTTTCTCTAATGATTGGAGTGCTTCAGCACACTATATAACATCCAAGAAACGCAAAACATAAGCAGGAATTCTTTTGCAGAAGTGCAGCAACCTTCCTACGAATTCTTCACAATAGGGCATTTCCATGTCTTCCATCCCTCAAATGATTAGTTGAATTGAGAGACCAAATACAGTCACCTCGAAATCTCAAGCAGCAAATGAAACCAATTTATTCACCTAAATCAACTGTCAAATTGCAATTGCATGAATAATCGGTGAGTTCCTTTGATCCTACTCTGAAACCTTCCATGCCAATTTAAGTGGTTAAAATTTGGAAATTTCTACTCAAAGCTAGTTTCTGTAGAAAGAGGATATATGCATATAAAAACCAAATGCACAAGGTCACCAACTACCATCTTAACACATGACAATTGAGGCACAAAACACAACATTCAGAACACCATATGAGCGCATCGTCTAATGAAAGTTATGGTGAAATTTTCCCACGATGAAACTTAAAACTCCTCATGTTCTCTAGACTCATAACATGACTCTCTCTCGCTCTCCAGCCGTTTAAACAACAAATAGCAACCTATTTCTGTCACGGCTCAAAGCTACAGAACTGATGTAGGAACAAAAACCCAAAGATCCAAACTCCCAGCTATGCTTTTTTTTCTTTTCAAAAGCAACCATTATCAGCATTCTTAAAATCAAAACATATAGAATATACAAACATGGGACAAGAAAGGAAGCACAGATATTTCGCGCGCACAAAATTAAGACGCAAAATAAGTAAAAATTCACGAGCTCAACACATCAATCTTAACCCATCAATTTAACAAAAGTATAAACAATCTTCACATCGCTTCAATTTCGTAACATTCTGGAAACAAACACTTGACCACATAACAATGAAAACATACCCATTTCACCTGTAAAAAGAAAGAAAGCAAAGCCCATGAATGCATACATAAAAAGAAAAAAAGCAATAAAAGGAGGAGAGTTACCTTCTTCATGCGGGTTTTAACTTCAGACTTGCGAGCTTTATTATAAACTCTTCTTTTCTCAGCTTGACGAGTTCTCTTTTCAGCTGAATCAGCCTTTTTCTTTGGAGTCGACTCACAAACAATAGAGAAATTGTGAATTGATCTTTGAGTTGTCCTCATTGACAAACACCCTACAACACCCACATCACCATTTGGGGAAAAAAAACTCAAAAATATTTAACAAAAAGATTGAAACTTTCTTGAAAAACAAACAAATGGGTCTAAAAAGGTCTTCTTTTTTCTTTTCTGGGTTCTCAAAATAAAAATTCTAGCATTGTCTAACAAAAAGATGAAAACTTTGAAGATGTGGTTGAAAAGGATGCTTATTTTAGGGTCATGAAAATGAAATTACCTTTGTTGAAGATACTGTGAGAGAGGGAAGAGGAGAAACTGAGGGAGCTGAAAGTGGACGTAGAGCATGTTGTGGAATTAAGGGAGAGGTTTTTGAGTTTGGGAGGGAGGCCTAAGCAAGGAGACAGAAAGGAAGTCGCCATTTTTTTCACTCTGAGCAGGCTCTGGGTTTTTTGGCTTATGAGAGATGTTGAGGACTGTGAAGTGGATAGGATGGCTCTGCAATAGCTTCTCCGTTTTGTTATCGTTAGTTAGGGAGAGTGTTTGGGTAGCAGTATATTATAAAACTTGGGCCAAGGTAAGGATTTCCTAATCATGGTTGTAATTCGTCAATTGTCCAGCTCCTTTTTCTTCTGTTTTTTTTTTTTTTTTTGTCTCAGAAAACATGCCAAATTAATTTTTAGTTTTATCTCACCCATCATCATTAATTATTTAATTATTTAGCCCTTTAATTTATGAATACATTAAACATTCTTAAAAACCAACTTTTGTACTCTAAAAAATTGCTCTTATAATAATTAATTCTCTAATAATTCACCTTTATTTCTTTAATCTCGTGTCAAATAATTAAAGTACAACTGCTTTAACTAATTTTTGATATATTAAATAAATATTTGATTAACACTTGTTTTGCTTTTAAAGTAAAGCAAATTTAAACAAAGCAGGGTGCCTATTTTTAATAGTAATTAAAAAATAGTTGCTTAATGTAAAATTTATTTTTTCTAGTTAAAAAGACAATTTTTTCTATTAATTTTTTTATAAAAAATATTACACACATTCCATAGATTCAACTGTTTTATGCAACTCTATGTCAAAATCCTTTTTTATGTTGTTGATTTTATTAAGAGTTTTTTTTGTTGAGATAAAATGTGGATGTGTGTATATATTATCACCCAATTTAACTTAATAATTACTCTAATAAAATATACACACGCTTATAACATATAAGATTAAGTTGCAATTATATAGTATAAAATGGAATGTTTATTTTTAAAATTATTTGTAGTATGTTAAAAAATCATTTTATATCTCAAAATCACAACAATAGAATTTAACCAAATAATACTTAATTATATTAAAAATCTATCAACATGTCATCGTGAATAACTGCCTATATAACTTCCGTTTCATTTTGGGTTGAATTAAGTTATTTAAAAATTAAAAAATATATACATACAAGTTTTTCTAATGTTTTTTTAGATATAAAAATTTTCAATCACATACCGAAATGCTTATAAACGCATATAATTAAATAGATTGATATTTGATCAAGAAATGATTATAATTAAAATACTTGATCTCACAACATGAGTCATGCACTTAATTGTGTCTAGTAACTTTGTTTCTTAGGAATTGTTTTGTTTAATCAGACGATTCTCCATGCCAATAAAAGGTAAAAAATTAATTCATCAACAAAAACAAATTGAATAAACTTATTCAGCCCAACTATCAACCAACTCAATATTAAATGGCAAAACTAAAAAAAAAATTAAAAAAAACAATGAAAAAAATATATATGGATCACCCTATATTAACTCGTTAACCTCAAAGAAAAAAGTGAAAAGAAGCACGAAAATCAATTAATATATATATTATATGTGTGTGTATTGAAGGATAAAATTGAAAAAAAAATATACTTTTAAAATAACAAAAAAAAGACCAAAGTTAACACATGCTAACTTTTGGAACCCATTATCGTGGTCATTAGGTGGAGACTGACCGGTAGAAGGCAAATCCAAAAAACAACAAAGCAAAATTTTCAACAAAAAAATGTTTAATGATGAAACTAAAAAATAAAATATTTTTTTTAAAAAAAAAAGCAATTAAAAAAATCCGAGTCAACCTGTGATTGAGATAACCCCATATAAAAAAAAAGTGAGAAAAAAACACAAAGATCAATTAAAAAAACAAATATTAAAGGATAAAATTAAAAATAAATTAATTTTATAAAAGGATCTAAAAAATTAAAGTCAATCTGTGTTAATATTCGAGATTGTCAACCTTAGTCATGAGGTTAGGAATGACCCCATAGAAGGGGGGAAACTGCGAAGAAAATTTTTCAACAAAAAAAATATCAAGGGATTAAATTGAAAAATAATGCAATAAAATAAATACATTCAAAACAAAATAAACAATAATAAAAAAAATGAGGATCAAATTCGACATAAAATAAATTAAAACCAAATGCTTAGGGATAAAATTGAAAATAAAATTTAGTTAGTAAAAGGGCAAAAAAAAATTAAAAAAATTAAGTATCAAATTTGACATGAAAATCAAATCAAATTAAATGACAGGACAAGATTGGAGAAAAAATAATCAAAATAATATTAAAAAAACAAAACATATAGTAATTAAAAAAATAAGGACTAAATTAAATATTAAAAATAAATAATAAAACACACTTATACTTTGACAAATTGAATAAAGAGAAAAAAGGGAGAAGAAGAAATTTTTTTATCAAGGCTCAACCAGAGCTCTGTCGCACCATCATGTAGAGGAGGTCCGCGCACTTCCAACATCACATTTAAAGATGTCATTTGATCTTAGGATGCTGTTACAAGCACCACCCAAAGGTCATGGACATGTCTACTTGCTGGTATGTGCTAACAACTTTTTTTTATTATTAATTTTGTATATTTACTAAAAAATCAAAGTGTCTCTTAGCTCTTGTGAGAATAACAAAAAAAAAACCAAAATAAAAGGATGAAAAAGCCTCAGCAAGATTATTTTTTTTTATCCCAAATGTAGTTAAGTGACTTTATTATAATTAAAAATTTAAATTTCAATAAATCCCCTCCACCAATATATTATTAAAAAAATCATTCTAAAAATATTAAAATATCCTTGAGCATTAGTGAATAAAACCTAACTTTTCAGGGGTAATTTAGATTTTTTTTGTGTGTATAAAATAAATAGAATGAAAATGCCCTTTGACCCAGCTTTAAAAAATTTGATCCAATGATATTGAAGTTATTTTATTATGCATAACACTCGTAAAAAGAACAAGATATTCTTTATAAATGTGACAACGATAAATGGACTCCTGTGAAATGAAAAAAAATACCCCAAAAACTACTTAATTGAATGGTTTTGAGAGGGGAAAAAGGGGAAAACATTGTGGACTATCCACAATGTTTTTTCCATATTTTTAGTATTGTTTATAATTATAATTATTTAGTATTTCTTATAATTACAATTATCCAATATTGTTTTTATTTTACCAAACAAGTACTTAGTATTTTATTAGTTATTTTTCTATATATCCAAAATGATATTATATAAAATATTAAGGATATTTCATAATACATGATATTAATGAATAAAATTAGCTGGTGACTTGAAATTCGTTACTATTAGCTTCCTCTAAACTAGTTAATCATTTTGTTATGTTTTGTTAGCAGATTTTATTTATTTAAAAATATTAAAAAAAATAATCACCATTTATATGTTTTGAAAACAATAAAATCAATATATTACAAATTACACTTACAAAATAAACTAAAAGGAGATGTAGTGTTGCAGTTATTATCCATCATCTTACAAATGCATTATAGATTGTTATGGTGCAAGGCACCATTATCTCCATTTTTTTTTTATCTTCAAAAAATCAAACAAAACGTAATTAATAAATATATATATTTTTTAGTTTTATCATTTTATGATATATTGTCCAAGTTCTATATTTTAGGATTTATTTTTATTTACATACTCTAATGTATTTGAGGTATCATAAAATATTCTGATATTAAATTAAATATTTATATTATAAAATAAAATTTTAGATTATAGTTAAAAAAGAATGGAAAAAACAAGGACTAAAACTAATAGAAAAAAAAGTCATTTTTGTTTTACTATTCAAATGATGTGAAAAACTTTAGTTTGATCCCTTGTTGTTTTAAGTTTTTATATTTCAACCCAATACTTTATTTTTGTTACATTTCAATTTTTAAATATTGAGAGCAGAGAAAAAGTCATAAAAAAAATTAGAATGTGTTAGCACATTTCAAACACCATGATGTCTAATTTTGATGTCAATTGGTTAATTTTAAAGAAGTTCAACGAAAATAATTGTCCTTCAAATATACAAAGAAAAATAAATTGAGACTCGATAAATTTTATTTTAATTCAATTTGATTTATAATTTTTAAACTATTAAATGATATTTTAAATTTAAAAATGATTATATGGAGGTTTGTAGAGTGTTTTAAATTTAAAATAAGTTTAAATTCAGGTTTTTAAGATCAAAAACACGGACTTCAACTCTCCGATCACTCAAGATGGTCAAAAATTAAATAAAAAACAATGAATGACATGGCAACCACGCTCAGCACCTCATTGATTGTAACTTCCTTATTATTTATATTCTTTCCCACAGAAAAAAAAAAAAAAAGAGCCCTCACAATTCTACACAATTCAGAAATTTGTTGGCATCACAGTTGTACCTGTAGATATACCATGCCATACTTAACATTGCATAAGCCACCACCTCATCTAGTGGCCCGAGCACAGCCTACAAGTCCACAACTCCTGAATTGTATGGTAAAAAGAGCAACTCTGTCATATAGTCTGGTGTCAGCCTTATATGTGAAACCATATGAAAGCGGTACGGAGTACATAACAACAGATGGGAAAGTTATATCTCATCTTGCCTAAGCAAGTTAGAATCTATCAGCTGTCACAACCATAGGTTGTGCTTCACGATAAATCTTGTCTGCAAGATATGGACCTCGACTAACAGCTTCCTGCAGCTGTAATCAGATCAATGAAAACCAACGGGTTAGAAAGAGGAGGTTCAGCAAATTTCATCAGTCAGTTTTGGAGATAGCAAGGCAACAAATATGCCTGATTTGACTAGTTCTTAAGAACGTGGAAGGCACTGGTTGACGCTGTCCACAAAGAAACAACCAACAAGAAGAAGGAAAAAAGAAAATACTTCCTCTGCAATAAAGAAGCAAAAGGAACTGTGAATTACTATCAATCTCACCTTGGCAGCTATTGGAGCAAGAGCAGGGTTGCCAGTAAGTTTACTGGAGGACATGAAGGCTTTGTGGATTGCTACGCAACATTTATATCTAGCTTCCATACCTGAAATTTTCCATTAAAAAGATTTTAAAAAGCAATAACTCTTGTAGACTCAAAGTATAAAATAAACTAAATGAGGAGGAAAAGGCACAATAACAAAACCAAATTCCACATTCTCAGATAAAATAATCCAGGAGAGGACATTTTATTACAGAAGGCAAGCAAGGGTCAATTGAATGATCGTATTTATGGTTTCTGTTGAGGCATGCATGGAGATGAATAATAAACAAAGTTATATGCTCTTTAAGTTCCACTTTTTAATACTGTCCTCCTATAAACAAGCTTCTTCGGTGAGGAAATTGAAGAGATAAAAATAAATTGAGAAAGGAAAAAGGAAACAAGAATTTGTATACAAAGAACACAATAATAACTGTAACTGTAGGTAAGACTGCTCCCAGTAGAGAAAGTCAAGCACACACATAATAGCAAATACAGCACTTTTAATCATGCAATGCGATCATTGCAGCACAAAAAAAATGCATGATAGTTTTAAGCATGCAATCATTTCAAATTAAAAGAATAAGAGACAATATAAACCTATTTTTGTTGTTTCAGTATTTGGACCAGTCACTATATTTATTATCTCTTGCTTTGAGCAAATTTCCATTAGGCACCATGGCCGAGCCACCAACCCAGTTAACACTCGGTAAGCCTGAAAATAATCACACAAGGATGTCATATTACATATCATTGATATAATCTGTATCCAGCAATTGTAAGCACCAAGATACAGCTAGACTCAAATAATGTTAGTTCGACTCAACCAAAGGCTAGATCTTTTGAAAAGCATACTTTTGACATGCTTAAAACTGCTTTTCCAGATGTTTATTACTTTAACTATGAACCAGGCTTGTAAAAAGGAAAAAAATGAAATGCAAAATCACAAGAACTCAAGAAAAAGGGCTTAAGAGAACCACTCAACTTTACTTATAATAATTTGAGATGTCTTTAAAATTTCATGCCATGCACCAAGTAAATGAGAGAAAAATTGTGGAGACAAATTCTTACTGCCAGTCGAACTTGTGAATCTTGTTGAAGAACGGATAGGAAAAGTCCCTGCCAATTGAACCAACTTAATTTCAATTATGAAAAATTGAAAGGTGCGTACAACAAGAAGAAAAGGAAATATTCTCCCCTAGCTGAAACAAAAAATGCAGGTCTTACACAGGACCCATGATATGGCAACCTGCTTGTTGCTGGCGCTTATGTGATGTATTATTAACTTAAACTTGTAGCAATGTGAATCACAGAACTTTATGAGAAACAAGACCATGCCGCGACAGAACATGCAAAGAATCAAGAAATTATATCAAAAAAATGCTCACTGATGGTGTCAGCTTTGAGCTCTTGGATGCTGCTTCATAGATCAAGAGCCGGAGGCTTTCTTCTGCATCACCATTCAGTATGATGTTGCTATCAGATCGAGCTTCGCCCGAGATGTTTGCAAGAGAGTGCAATGAAGCCTGCATTTAACATTAAAAAACCATCTCAGATTTAAAAGGAACATATAGAATGTCACATATGATATTTCTTTTATTCTGAATTCTCTTGATAGAAGATCACTCATTACATTTTCATAGTGAGAAGACTTGCACACTAAAAACACTGGCTATTACTTGGGATGAAGTTGCAGAGCTGGAGTATGGATAAAGCATAGATGCAATACTAATTCCTTTAATAAGGAGAAAGTTCAATTATAGTTAAAAGAATTCAGTTACTTCTAAAACATGCTAATTGGGTAAAGCTCATAGATGCAAATGCAGAAGAATATACAGAGACTGCGAAGAGATGTTAAGCAGCGTGGTAAAATTTTGCACATCCATATTGGATATCTTTTTAACTCGCACACATCTTCAACACGTTTAATATATTTGATTATGTGATGTCCTTCCAGAGATCTAGCAGTACTTCTCTGAGGCTCCTGATACATAGCAAAGAAGGCTCTCATACTGGAGACAGCATACTTCAGATGAGCATGGGAAGTCAATGAGAAATTCCTTCTGATCTTCAGAAATGATTAATGCTGTATCACTTGATCTACAAACCAGGACACTTGCAACAGATTATCATATGTTATGTTTACATTCTGTATGTATCAAAAATTAATGCTCGACTCCTCAGAAACTGAAGTAGGGTAGAATAGAATGATTTAAAATGCATCAATTTAGCGTTATAGTTGCATTATTTCTGCAGTCAACATTTTTGTAAGGTGAAATTTACTAGTGTACTATGCCTTCATATCCTACCTACTAGACTTGTATGCATATTTCTATCAACCCTTTTTTTAGTTAAAACTATTGACTAAAGGGAAGCTTCCCATGGTTTATAGGTAGAATAGAATGATCTGAAGCACTCACCAATTGTTTGCCACGTGCATGTTTATCAAAGGCCGCATCAATAACATGTCTAGCAGCAGGAGGTGAAATTGTGAGTAGTAGTGTTGCTCCTTGGTTTGCTAAGAGCATATGAAAACAATAGACAGCTTTCAGTTTCATCAGAGATGACAAATGAAAAGAGTTTCAGGAATTTCGCAAGCAGATTAAAGTGAGAACTTGTAAATCATTTTATGATAAAACAGATAAAATAAGACCTAATGATGTCTTTTAAATCTATGCAATGTAGATTTGAACCCTCCAAACAAACAGTCAGACAGACATCTCATCTAGTCCATGAAGTTCTACATTGAGAGCATACATTATTTTGAGTGCACTCTGGTGTGTTTGAGTTATCATTTGTCAATAATAATAAAATAAAATAAAAAGGAAACAGATTTATCAATAAACATCAAAGAAATCTATATGACACTACTTTTAAGATTCCAAACAAGTTCGAAGTGGGCCCATGTCAAACAAGTCGAAAGTCTCAAACATGCTATTATTGATGCAGTCAGTAACTGGAGCTCCACCGAAACCATGTTAGCAAATATAAAGACTTAATGTCAATGTACATCCATAAAAAACACCATCAATGAACTGAAACTGCTTCAAGTTATGGCAACCATATCACTTGCTTACAGCAATTTGTCATGTGCTTAGTACTTACATGATCCTATTTGGCCCAATGCTTCAAGGGCAGATTCACATTCATTCAAATCTTGACTTTCTAACCGAAGTCTTCCATCGATGGCTGATATAATGGCTTTAACACCTAAATCTGAAAGGAAAACAGTACATTTACAAACTTCTCAATATTAAGATAAAAATAGGTGGTTGTTACATGACTCAGAAAATGCACATCTCACAGTTGTGCAAGATGCACGATGCCTTATTTATAGACCAGTTGCACTCAATGTGAACAGAAATAAAATGCACTATTGGTGAACTGAAATGCAATTTCTTCAAATAAATATCTCACAGAAAATAGGTGGTCGTTACATGACTCAGAAAATGCACATCTCACAGTTGTGCAAGATGCATGATGCCTTATTTATAGACCAGTTGCACTCAATGTAAACAGAAATAAAATGAAGCACTATTGGTGAACTGAAATGCAATTTCTTCAAATAAATATCCTTATGAAAATCTATAAGCTCAAGAACTTCAGGGTAAGTCTTACTGGATTCATCAATGAACATGTACATGTTGTCATTAGAGAGAAGTCTTCCACTTATCATCATTGCTCTTGATCTTATTATAGCTTCTTTTGACATGTTGCTTCAAAATAAAGGGGTAGAAACAAAACACATAAGAAGAGGAAGATAATATCAAAAGCAGAGAGGATCAAAATCTATGGAAATAGTCGTTCACAATATTACTTAAACAACTACCTGATTGTAGAAGAGAGCAGTTGGACAAGAGTGGTCTTTGATAAGAATTCTGTGGCATGTTTTACTTCTGCTAGCTTCATTCACTCACCATGCATAATAAGGAAAGATCAAAATGCACACAAGATAACAAATAAAGGAAAACAGAAAATAAAAAATGAAATGAGGCCAGAAGGTAAAATATTATTCAGGCAAACAATATCATTCAGAAGTATTGCCTGAATGTTGCTTGGTATGAGATCACATATACCTCCTCTTAGCAACCCAGGTGTCTTAAACCATGTGAGCCATGATTTGTCCATTACATGGCTTTACCATGATACATGGAACATGGTTTCTTTGGACACACTAATAATATTCTCTTGTTTTTTTATATAATTATGATGATCTATCATTAGATTATGATGCTCTACCATATTGTTCCACTTATTGCTGGTGTTTAACATTTTCTGAGTTCCTGTGATTGCATCCAAAAGAAAACATTTTACTAGGATCTCAACTTCCTATTTCTTCTTCGGTCTTTGAGGAGCACGAGATCTTTGTCCATTAGAAAAAGAAACTTGTCACAATTCAATCCTTCTCATTGGTTCAAACATTTCAGAAATCCTTCTTGTTAGCAAACAAGGTGGCATCTCCATTGAAAGAGGACAACCTCAGTATCTCTTCCCTTCAAAACTGAACTCCTAACTAAGGTTCTGTTACATTTGCAGGAGCATCTCCTAATTCTTCAAACTCCTAGTAAACTCGCTCTAATTTTTCCATTTCCAGTATCTAAACAGCTAGATTTTTAACCATTATCCCATCCCCTAAACCTTGTTTCTACACACTTTTCACAACCTCCATGTATTTTTCAACTAGAATTCTTAACTTCCTTTGATCTGCAATACCAAAAGCCCAATTTGTACCTAGAATTGCCTCATTCTTCCCTGAGCCTGCTCCTGTCTGTCAACCAATCTAATGCAGATATCCATGAAACTCTATAATCCATGCTATTAAAGAAAAATTGTAGTTTTCACCTTGTGAGTGAATTTTCGAGTGGTTTGTTTGACACTTGACTGGTAAAATTATGAACAAAGATGAACCAGTCAACCATTAAGAAAATGATTGACACTGCCTTAAAAACAAGTTCAATAAAAGGTGAAAAAGGTAGCAGGAAAAACAATAGGGTAAGCAAATCCTCTTTCTTATGTTCTGCATGTTATGGGGTCAGATTTTCTATGGTCTTTTGCATACTGAAACTCCAATGACAAGCTAATTATTGAAGTTGAGGAATGGAACAAAAGAATTATAATTGATTCATGCTTCAAAGGGATGATATAATG
>Ga0325404_1007194_pt1 | contig 11625 bp, 8 predicted proteins | sample PopdelMetagenome_18_FD_205664 | JGI IMG/M metagenome (GOLD analysis project Ga0325404, IMG submission 205664) | Populus deltoides microbial communities from Bellville, Georgia, United States - Xylem-Control-R1 | ecosystem: Host-associated > Plants > Phyllosphere > Stem > Wood/Secondary xylem... | reverse complement strand
TTTCTAAGGGAGCCCTTTCTTTCAGACCCCTATTATAGCTTGCAGGCTCAACTAACGCCCTTCAGTTCGAGGGTCAGCAGAATTAGGTGAACAAAACACTAGAAAAAGCTTAGACTGATAAGATCTTCTTTCACATCATGGTTTCATACATACTTTATATAGATTGAATGTCAAATACCAAAAAAAAAAAAGAAAAAGAAAAAAAAGAGCTCAACCTCTTGCCCGCCATGTAAGGAATTAAAAAGCTCTGATTTTACAGCTGTAAGCAATAAAAGAAGGTGTACCTTGTGACTTGTATTGTGTAGATGATTAACAGGAGGGCTGCCTGATTGGCAGAGGAAGGGATCTATTTTCCAAGTAATTGTTGACCGCAAACTATGTTTAGTCGCTTTTTTTAAAAAATTTATTTTAAACAATATTTCACTCAACAACTGCTTCGTTTACTTAACAGCTGCTTCCTTTAATTATGAAAATAAGAAATCAACCAAGTGGTACAGTAAGTCCACGGTTTCGTATTTCGTTTTAAATGAAGTTAGATAATTTTTTTTAAAATTAATTACTTTTTATATTTTCATACTATTTTGATATATTAATATCAAAAATAATTTTTTTAAAATAAAATTTTATATTATTTTAATATATTTATAAAATAAATATTTTAAAAAACAACTAAAATAATCTCGTAGCAATCTCTAACTAAAAAGCTACTGTCGTTTTCTTTAGGCAAGTCCCATGTCATGGTGAGGTGTTCCCTTTCCTAGTCTACCAGTAAATAGTTGTAAGTCATTGATATTAATTATCATTACAGTGAATAGAAGCTTCCACTACTCTGCTAATTATCCCTTCAATTACTAGGGAGAAACTTCCTACTTTAAAGCGTGGCTGAAGTTTATTTGATATATTTTTCAGGCAATAACTAAATTGGATTTTACTTCGATAATAGTTGTATATTTTGAACCGCTCAATTATTCCCACACGCGTTCCTCCGTGTTAGTTAAGGCTCTAATTAATTGGGTTTAATTATTTTGAACCGTTCACTTTAATTGGGTTTAATCCGTGTTCTAGGTGCCCATATGTTAAATAAGTTTATTTTTTAAGTTGACTTTTTAATTTATTCTTGCATTTTTAATTAAACCAATTTTTTCTATATAGAATGATGAAGTTTTTAATAAATTTTTTTATTAACTTTTTTTCATCAGAATTAACTAAATAAATCATGCAAACAACTTGAGATTATATTAAATATGACCCTGGATTCTATGAACATGTCAACTTAATACAAAGCGAGTAGCAAAGTAGCACATGCAAGAAAAGTTCTTTTTTAAAAAACTCACCGCACCTCTCCCCCTTTTCCATGCTCTTTCTCTTGGATTGACCCCTACATCTTTTTACAGAAGAATTTGAGGAAATTTTTGACCGATAATTCATGATTATTAAAAGCTGGATGATTAAATGATTTATAATTTATGACAATTTAATTTTTAAATAATTATTTAAAGTCTGAGAAAATCAAATTTTCAGATAATAAGTCTTTGAAAAATTTTAAATCTGTTTAATAAAATTATAAGAACTCCCGAATAATTTTGTTTTATTATTTTTGTTGCATGTATGATATTTGAAAACTTTCAATAAATTTTTTTTTAATAATTGATATTTTTATCAAGCATTTCATTATAAGAAGACAAAGGAAAAACTTAGGTTAACTGAAATTGTTAATTTTGAGTCATTTCTCAAGGAGTTAACAACATTTTCATGAACCTTTTAATTTCTCTATTTGAGGGTCCCTGCTTATAAAAATTAGTATCAATCAAATTATCTTTAAAAAAAATATATTTTTAATAAAAGTATAAACACTCAATTAAAAACATAAAAATATAGACACTTAGATGTAAAAACACCTAGTTAGAAACAAACTAAAAGCTTATACATACATAGCATAAATGTATCAATCTAACAACCATGCTAATATAAAATAAATTGAATTTAATGAAAATATTAAATTAGAAAAAATTGAAAATTCATGCATATAAAAAATAAAAGTAAAAATAAAAATAGAGATACTGAAATAAAAAAATTAAAGACCTTGAACTACAAATATTATTAAGTCTTTCTCAAATAAATAAATAAGGAATTACGGAGACATTTCGAGCTCATTTCATTGTGGTTATACCCTTTTACCCGGACTATGTAGTCATATTGTGATGAGCGAAGATAAGAAATCAAGCTATTAATTCCCATAAAAAATAAAAAATAAAATTGATATTTATACACATTTTTTTCCATACAAATTATTCACAATCGTAGATGTAGCCTTGTCGGAAATCAAGGTCTGCCCCCCTTTTGATGCCTGCTGTAGTCAACCATCACCGGCCCACTAGTTATAACCACAACACACGTCAATACAAGTTTTTACATAGTGAGATAATTTTTATTAAAAGTCATTGTTTTTTAGAAAGAACAAAAAAAAAAAAAAATGGTATTTAAAAAAAAAAGTTCTTACATAGTGAGATTGACTCTCCTTGGACTATGGAGAACATTATCTATCATAGTAAGATAAATTTAGACTATTGATTTCATTTACCAAATTAACGATTTTTTAAAATTGGTAATTAGTTTTTTCTATGATGAAATTCTAACCATTGATTTCAAATTTACATGATATGATAAATTACGTTGTTCCTGACTTGAGAGTAATCCAATCCTAAATACTCATAGAGCACGTAATTAAAGGCTTGGACTAAATTAATATATGTTTAATATTACAGTCCAAATGTTTTTATATAAAAGTGTTAATTTTTTAATTAAAAATATATTAAATTATATTTTTAAATACTTTTAATTTATATAAAAATAATCTAAAAACTATTTTACAAGATATTTTCGGACACACTTAGACCGCATTATCGAACTGGTCATAAAGCTCCTCGAAATCTCAAATCAAAAGATGCAGCTTGTATATATATTAGCAAAATAAACAGCCATTTTCTTCTCTACCAACCCAGTACTGTATATAAACGAGTACGGTATATTTTTGGCAAAATTGAAAAAAGAAATATAATAAAATGCAGATAATAATAAAGCTACAATCATATATACCGGTATGCTGCATATGCGAAGGAAGAAAGAAAGTCCTTCTCTTACGCAAATTCTCCTCCAAGCAACAAACCCCCCCACCCCCTCTCTTTCTGTCAGAAACATTACCATAGTTGCCAACAATCAGTTTTGCATATATTCACAGCCCTCAAAGATCACTACTGCCTGCTCTCTCCTTCTCTCTTCTTTCAAGGAACAAAGAGCTCAAAAACATGTCTAGAATATTAACGATCACAACTCTTATTTCCCTCCTCACAATCACAGTCCTTACAACCCCAGCTACTTCCTCTACAGACTCTTTTGTCTTCGGTGGTTGTTCACAGCTAAAATACACACCAGGTTCTCCTTACGAATCCAACGTTAACTTGCTACTCACATCCCTTGTCAGCTCAGCCGCGTTCACCACCTACAACAACTTCACCATCAAGTCCCCCACACCACAGGACACTCTTTACGGTCTCTTCCAATGCCGAGGAGACCTCTCCAATGGTGACTGTGCTAGCTGTGTAGCTCGTGCAGTGAGTCAGCTCGGCACTCTTTGCCCTGACTCGAGTGGTGGCGCCTTGCAGCTTGAAGGGTGTTTTGTAAAATATGATAACACGACGTTTCTTGGAGTGGAAGACAAGACGGAGGTGTTGCATAAATGTGGGCCGTTGATCGGGTATGATTCTGATGAATTGAACAGGCGTGATGTGGTGTTGGGTTACTTGGGGACTAGTGATGGGTCCTACAAGCCTTTCAGAGTTGGTGGGTCCGGGGATGTTTCTTCTGTGGCGCAGTGTGTCCAAGATTTGAGTGCGAGCGAGTGTCAGGATTGTTTGTCTGAGGCGATCGGACGGCTGAAAACAGTCTGCGGGCCCGCTGTTTGGGGGGACTTGTACTTGGCCAAGTGTTATGTGCGGTTTTCCAAAGCTGGGGCCCCCTCCAACGGCGGAAATGGAAATGGTAAGCTGTTGCGCCACCCGGCAGGGTGGTGGTTTAACGTTTCTTGTTTCTGGTTGAATAATTTTTGGTTTAAATTAATGAGTAATTAGTGAAAATCCCTATCTTGAATAATCTTGAAATTTACCTAATGGCAAATCTAGCCTGTGACAATTGATGCCGTAGTTTTACATGGTTATTTGGGTAAACTTCAAATTGTTCAAGATGGGTTTTTTTTAAAGTAATTTTCTATATTTCCTTTCTTTCTTGTATTTATTTTGTTTTGGTTGTTACCCTTGTGCGTGTGTGTTAGAGAGCGGGAAGTTGGAAATGTTTCTCTCTTTTATCTGGTTAATGAGTGTTTGATGTGCTAATTTATTTTGATGAAACTGCCCCGCTGGTGTGATCCGATTTCTTGACGCATATTCAAGGTGAATGCGGCAGTATTTAAGGAGATTCTGGAGCAAAGTTTATTGAATTTTGATTCAATACTCTTTTCTTGCAGAGTGATATATACAGTACTATCTGTTTCGATCATGGGTCTGACATCAATTCCATAATTATTTATCAAAATTACTGTTCTAGATTTGATGAATTTGGAGAACAAAACCCAAAAGGGAAGTATCTCATAATCCTGCTGTATATTTCCATTGTCAAAGTAGTTGCACACATGCACATAAGGAAAAGCCCTCTAAAGTTCTTAATCACCACGCCATGATAAAATTAAAGCCCCACTTTTGAATTAATGCCTCACTAGGAACCAACAAAGGATCCAACGCAGATGAAATTATTATGGTCTTAGTTCACAGTCTTTGGTCCCAAGTGTCTGAGTTTCTATAATGGTAGAACAGAGCATATGGAGGAGTTTTAATCAAATAATGTAGAAACTACTACCTCTAAAATTTCCAAAATGAACTGGGCATGTTCTTTACAGTAGCATAATCAATCTTTGTTGATAAATAAGTTGAAGCAATCAGTAAATTATCTCTTCTCATGCAGAATGTTGGCCAGAAATTATTCACATGTAATTGGGTTCTCTTTACTGAGATGATCACTGGCAGCTTAAATTTGTCATTGGCAGTAAGATACAGCAATTAACATAGGATTGGTTTATGTTTTCTTTCTGCTGTAGATAACAACGGAAATGATGAAGTTGAGAAGACACTTGCAATTTTGATAGGACTCATTGCTGCGGTTGCATTACTCGTCGTATTCCTTTCTTTCTTAAGGAAAGTTTGTGAAAGAGAAAGAGGTAAGCTACTTGGTCATCTTTCTTTGCATCTTTACAGTTCTCTTTATTTTATTCTCCTAACATTGTCAAATCTTTTCATTTTTTTGTTTTATTTTAGGTTTAGTAGTTGTCAATACTCTTACTTATATACGTGTCATCTTTCCATACGCAGGTTGTAAATAATATAATTTATGCAGAAAAAGATATTCAGGAAATGGGTTCCCTCTGGTCATTTCCTTTGCATTATGTGGCCCGATTGCTTCCCTTTGTTGTTGTGGTCTCGACTCCCCCCCCCCCCCTCTCTCCCCCTCCCTCCCTCCCTCCAATTGAAGTTTCCTTCAAATTTCTCCTAAAGAAGCCTGGAAGGGTAAATAGAAAGATGTTCATGGAAACAGGTACCCTTGAAACAAGTGAAAAAGAAGAAAATAAAAAAGGTTTGCAATAAGGTGAAAAGGCCTAAAGATTCCGCACTCTCCTCTCTAGTCTTATAACATCAATGGTGGCAGTCCTCTCTCTCATTGTTTTGTATAAATAGTGATTGTGAAAGTGCTCTTTGCAACGCTGTAGTTAGTGCCTGAGATATTAGAGCCTTATACTTTGTTTTAATTGCAAGTGTTGTATTCACAAAACTAGTTAAATTTTATTTCAATGTTTACGTTCCTTTCCTCGTATCTCCAACAAATTCTATATTTAGAAACCTAAATCAAAGTCTGGTTAGAGTAAAGTTTTACTTCAAACTATTTTTTTAACTAAATTGACAATTTGTTTTTAACCATAGCTTTAATAGACCAACTGATATACTAATGACTTGAGTTTTGGATTAGGTCAACTCTTATAACCATGATAAATCATGCTTGTTTGCTAAAATTCTCTTTATTTCCTATCATGTTTACAAAGCAAACAGTTCCCTTTCCCTTTCCTTTATATATATTATACACTTGTGTTTTTATCTGCTAGTTGAAAACTTTGCAGTTGCCGTCAAGTTGAGAGATGAGGCAACTCAAGCTTGTCTAGAGCCCAATAATACTATCTTGAACATTTAGAATATCGTGATGATTATCATCATAATGATTAGGACAGTATTCTTAGCATTTTCTTATAAAACTATGCTTATCAAAGTACTAACGGAGGTCTAATCAGTAAATTAAAAGGAACAATTCAAATGAATTAAACGATCAATAACAGGGCTAGTGGGTGATATTCATGAATAGTTTAGAGTCCTGTCTCCCTCTCTCTCCTCCATTATCCATAGGTTTAAATTTATAGTTTTTGTAAGGTGGGGCTGTCCCCAATCTAGTCCTTGGCACCATACTTTAATCCTCTTTAGCAAGCATGGATACAAATACAAATTAATATTCTTTTTCTCACCCTCCAATTACAATCCATGCATCTTTTTTTTGAAAGCCATGGTGATCTTGATGACCTTTAAATAAGGGAAACATGAACCAAGCAACTAAAGTGACGAGAGGGATGACAATATTGGGTGTCAGATCAAGAAACTGCGTATCATAAAGCTCAAATAACAAGACCACTCTGTGAAGGTCCCAGCAATTGGTCCCCAAAAACTTTCTTTATCAAACAATCATGTGAATCTGTTCTCGTAGAAGACACTTGTTCCGTTTTGGAAATGGTGCTAGCTAATACATCTTTTGTGATTGCTCCAATCAGAAGTAGGCTTTTGGTTTTTTGGATTATGTATACCAAAGAAGCTTGCTGTTCATCAAATTCAAAATGCTATGCTCCATGTTACCAAAAAAGGTGTTGTTTTAAACTAGGATAATTAGCCAAATGTTCCACACCTAACTCCGCAACTTGCAAGCAATCCACGGCTAATTACTCTAGCCCCTTTTTCGACTTTTGCGGTCACCACGCGGAGCCTCTAATATAATTGGGTTATGCAGTGATGCACTTATAATTGCTTATAATTGTTGGCCTTGGACGAAGCTTTTTTTTTAATGAGGTTTAATCAAGTAACAAACAAAGCTGTAGGTGGATAACAATGACCCTTGTACGTCAAAATAGTAACAAGAACCTTGCATTTCTATCCTAGAGTGGAAGAGATTAGAAAGAGGAAAGATGGGAACGAAGCTTCCGTTGATTGATTTGAAAAGCATGGCACGCCAATAGTTATTTAAATATTTTTTCTATAATATTTTAAATATACTTATTTAAAAATTAAAGATTCACCAACTCCATGTAAAAATATTTTCTGCATATATTAGTCACATTTTGGCCTACGGAACACTAAATATGTATTAAAAACTATATTGGTTAAAAAAAATATTAAAACATTATTCAATTTAAAAATCCTTCCTAGATTACTTGAAGGATATCATCAGTAACAAAGCTTCTATTTATCAGTCTGAAAATCAGCATGGCACACAAATAGTTACAATCAAGATCATTAAAAAGATGGGAGGGAAAGGTAAGGGAGTATTAGAGCTTCTTTGGGAGGGAATATGTTTCTTTAAAATTTAATTTTTATAATTTAAAATTAATTTTTTATGTTTTTAAATTATTTTGATGTGTTGATATTAAAAATAAAATTTAAAAAATAAATATAATATATTTTTAAATAAAATATACTTTAAAACACAACCACTATCAAATTTTTAAAAATACCCTTCCGAGGAAAGTGCGGTAACAACGTGGTTGAGGAGAGAAAACAATTAGTTGATATAGATTGGGCGTTTGCAAGGCTGAGAGTGAATTTATTTTGTATTATTCCATGATGAACGATACAGCTCAACTAATTGCATAGAGAGAGGGTGGTTTATGAAAACAAATGGCTGTTGAATAGGCGCGTAGAAAGGTAATTTAACATCCTTTCTTCACACAATTCAATTTTCAAACAAGAGTGTCTATGGTTCATTGCAAGCCCAATGGGCCATGAACTTCTGATTCAAAGTAGTTAAGGCCACTTGAGTTGTCTTGTTACATTCCCAGCCCATTTTTATTAGGAAAGGGCTCGTTCATCAGCAGATGGCCTTATCCGAGTCCCCAACCAGCAACCAAAAACAGAAAAGAAAAGGTAGCCTCGTATTAGTCCCCACTCAATAAACATTTTCTCAATCCGATCCTTATACTGAACAAATATTACCAATATCCTCTCCTTATCGTCCCTATTCGGAAATATATACACAAATTTATGGAACATGTTTGTTTATGTAAGGATGAAACTAGGTTTTAATAGATTTATCAGGGACCTTATTGGTGCAAGAGTATTTTTTAAACTTAACTGACATGTTACTTTTTCTTTGGGGATTAACTTGAGTTTACCTAAGAAATCGGTGAAGCAAATGCCAGATGTCCGAAATAAGCACACGTGTCACTTATTCCTCCTCCCATCATATCACAACCGTCACCTCCCCTCTATTTAAGAAAAAACAGCCCTCTTTCTCTGACCGCGTTCGATTTCTCCTTAATCCCGAAGAAAAGCACAAACCCAAAATTCCCAATCAGATTTAGATCTATTAGGATCTCGAAGCAGCAATGGCACTTGAATGGGTGGTACTAGGCTACGCCGCAGGAGCAGAGGCAATCATGGTCCTTCTCTTGACAATCCCTGGTCTTGACGGGCTGCGCAAGGGACTGAGCGCGGTGACACGTAATCTGCTGAAGCCGTTTATGTCGGTGGTGCCGTTTTGCCTGTTTCTGCTGATGGACATATACTGGAAGTACGAGACGAGGCCGAGCTGCGAGGGCGAGTCCTGTACTCCAACCGAGCACCTCCGACACCAGAAATCAATCATGAAGAGCCAGAGGAATGCCTTGTTGATAGGTGTTGCACTCGTTTTCTACTGGCTGCTTTACTCGGTTACTCATCTTGTTGTGAAGATCGAGCAGTTGAATCAGCGCGTCGAGAGGCTGAAGAACAAGGAGTAATTGATGATGATGGATTGATGAATGAGATAAGTGGGTTTTGTGTTCTGTTCTCATGAATTACTACGGTTAAATGAACTTTAATTTCGTTTGCGGATTCAGTTTTTTACTTGTTCAGGTAGTAACTCTGTTTGATTTTGGATGTGAAGATCTGATCAATATGCAGCTTTTCTTTAATCATTTTAGGATACTGTGTTTTTTCCCCTGCATGTCGAATTCATTTCCAATTTTGATTAGAATGTGGATTGCGAGTCGTGCAAGTGTAAATTGATGAGTATGTGGATCTTTATTAGGCAGTTTGTACTGATCAATGCGGATGGATGAATCTGTAGTATATTAGGGTAGGAGAAGAGAGTAGGGACGAATTTCCAAATTTAGTTATGCAATTGCCATGTCAACACTCTGATTGATTGTGAACTGTTATGACCAGTAACTATATTAGTCTCTTTTAATCCTGTCCTGGACAGCCACCACAATATACAAATAATGGTCAGCTACGAAAATGATGATAAGATCCAAGGCCTTTTATTTGGTCTCCGCTGAATTCTCAACTTTTCAAATTACACTCGCATAAACCCCTTTCCTTCTCAACGTTGATGGAGAGAGTTGTCACTGGCGCTGAGGCAACTCTTACTTCATCATGTACACTCCATGGAATTCTTATTAGCTTCGTCATCATTGCAACTCGTATTGGTTTGATGTTTCATCAGTTGCATTGGTGACAAGCAATGAGAATTCTTGGTTTCAACGTGGATGAGCTGCATGTAAGTCATTAGTGGCTGTGGGTTGGAGGAGTGAATTGGTACCAGGTTGCAAAGAGGCGGTGGTGGCTTGCTTTGCGTTGGAAATCTGTACCGGGTTATAAAGAGGTGGTGGTGGTTTGCTTTGCATAGAGGAGTAGATTTTTAGTTAGTTTCGTCTGTAATCCGTGGGTGTTGGAGTTGTTTGGCAATGAGGTAATTTATTGTTAGCATACTTTTGAGTGTCAGGTTTGTTGATGTTGATCTTCTTAATATGGTGTTCGCATTCTCTATCGTATGTTGAAATTCACCTATTCAAGGCCAAAACAGCCCCCACTTGCAGCACTATCATCTCATACCGAGTCTAATGTTCAAGCATCACCAGGTGAACTTGCATTACCCACCACACCACCTCTTTTCCCATTTACCTTTTAGTCAATTTGGTATCCTGTCTGCCCAGATCTCACTTCGTTGAGTGTTTAATTTCGACTCTTGAGTGTAGAGCCTCAGGTGAAGGGTATAGTGTGGTGAAAACGAAGCTGTTCTGAAACTATGCGTTTAGGAATACGAGGAGGTGCCAGCCATTGCTTTAGTAGAACTGGCCGGGAACTAGGATTTCTCGAACTTATCTACAATTCCTCATTTCCCCTTTTTTGCGCTGCAGAAGAACATCTTGTTTTCCTCTCTCGCCCTCTAGTTAGGGAAGGGAGGGCTGGTTTGGGGGAGGGAGGCGTTCAGTCATAACTTGCACTCTCTCTCTTTTTGTGTGTGAGGTTAGGGCGATGATCCACACTTTTATTCCTGCCACTCCTTGCGGATCTTGCCTTCATTTTCACATTTACTGTTGAGTAGTGAAACCCTTTCTATCCTTTGTGTGTGAATCTTGTTCAAGAAAGGCAGTCATATGGTACCCAAAAATATAGTCATAGATGTATAGCAAATGTTAGTTGCCTCCGCGCGTATTTGATTCTTCACTTTTAGAAATCAAATGCAGACAGATTTACCACCATTCTTGTGAAGTGGGTAATTTCTTTGTTGCTGTTCTCTGTTGTAAAATGTTTCTCTCACTCGCTCACGCACTCATGAAAGCTATATTATTTGAAGGTTTGCGTGGGTGTATTTGTTCTAGATGATAGACATACATGTATAGTTCCTTTCTACACCAAGCTCGGTTAATGCTCGTTGATCCATGGATCATGGCTACGATGCTTTATCATATTTCCTAAATCCAATTTAAGCACGGTCGGTGATGGGCTTGATTAATGGAATTCCTGACCATAACCTGCAACTCCATGGTTGAATTATCACTAGGATGGGCTATAGCCCGTATCAAAAAAAATTTAAAATTGTGTATTGCCCTTTCTTCCTTAAAAACTTTAACTAATTTGCCATAAAAACAAATTTAACCAAAATAAACCACCATACAAAAACTTTAACTAATTTACTATTATGTCATTTGTCTTTTGTCATAATAATAGAAAAAAACACTTTCTCCACAAAATCAACCTCTTTTTTTCCCTTTAAAATCTCTATGTTCCTGGGATAAGAAAATCAGAATAAAAAATTGTATATACAAATTCAACCCAATCAAGAAATTATAGTACCGGTAAAGAGATTTTCTCGAGTTTGAGGAGCATTATAAGTTGAATATTCTCTTCTTGATTTTCTCGTTATCATTGCCTTTGTAGAAGAAAATACTTGTAGGAAAATTTCAAGAAAATAAATATAGCCTTTTCTTGGTTAATTGGATTCAAACTT
>Ga0325404_1007193_pt1 | contig 11625 bp, 4 predicted proteins | sample PopdelMetagenome_18_FD_205664 | JGI IMG/M metagenome (GOLD analysis project Ga0325404, IMG submission 205664) | Populus deltoides microbial communities from Bellville, Georgia, United States - Xylem-Control-R1 | ecosystem: Host-associated > Plants > Phyllosphere > Stem > Wood/Secondary xylem... | reverse complement strand
TTCCATATCCCCCTTTCCCAATGCAGTTATTGAAGTTGAAATTATTAGTGGCCTGGATGATAGTTTCATGTAGGATCTCTTCCTCATGGCCCCATACTACAAAACTGTGTGGACTTTGTCGCTCTCCGAAACAGGAGATTCTTTCTCTACTTGTTCGGTGGTGAAAGTATAAACACCCAACCATGATAAGTAGTAGAAGTAGACTGCCCAGGAGAGGAAAAATAATCAAAATGACAATTTTGTTGCTCTTTCTCCTGTTTGTAAGAAGAGTACAAGGCTTTAGACCACTGGCATTTCCACAGAGACCACTATTATTTATAAAAGCTTCAAATGGAGCTTCAATGAAGGCTTTGATTTTGGGAAGAGGGCCCTCTAGTTCATTGTAGGAGATGTCTACAGTTGTCAAGCTCACCAAATCTACAAAAGCAGTTGGAATCAAACCGGAAAGTTTGTTGTGAGAGAGGTTCATCGTTTCTAACTGATTCAATAGCCCAATTTGTGATGGTATCTCTCCTGCCAGAAGATTCCCACTGAGATCTAGATTTCCAAGAAAATGCAGGAAGCCTATCTCAGATGGGATGCTCCCTATGAACTTATTATGGCTCAAGTCCAACTGTAATAAATTTAAGCACTCTCCCAGTTGTTTTGGGATTGATCCACCAAGATTATTAGAAGCTAAATTAAGGGATTGAAGTTGAGATAGCATTTGGATTTCAAAGGGAATGACACCAAAAAGATGGTTGTTATGAAGAGTAAGGTTGAACAACGCCTTCAACTGCCCCAATTCTTTTGGAATTGTCCCCTTTAGGAGATTTGACGAGAGATCAATCATGTGTAGCCCAGTAGCCTCTCCAAGCTCTGATGGTATCTCACCGGAGATATTATTGTTTGACAATTTTAGGCTCACCAAGTTGTGAAAACCTCTCCATTTCCACGTAAGCTCACCATACAAATTATTGTGACTTAGGTCCACATAGTTCAAGTTTGGGTAGAGGCCAAAATCTTCAGAAATATTCCCTGTCAATTGGTTCCAGTCAAGCCTAAATCTAAAAAGACTAGTACAATTTCGCAAGCTTTTAGGGATTGGACCAGAAAAATGATTGTAGCCGGCTGAAAAATTTACAAGCAACCCACCAAGGCACAAGTCTCGTGGTAAATGGCCAGTGAAATTGTTTGAAGACAATTGCAAATTCATCAAATGTGTGAGATTATTCATCTCAGGGGGTAGAGAACCATCGAGATTATTAGTGTGCAAACTCAATTCAACAAGGGATTCAAGATGTCCTATTTCCCGAGGAACAGATGCAGATAAATTATTCATGTGCAGAGCAAGTTGAGTGAGCATAGTCATGTTCCCAATGGAAGAAGGAATAGAACCAGAGAGGTTGTTATGCCCTAGATGAAGAACGGATAGGTGTTTTAGAGTTCCAATAGAGACTGGGATCAAACCGGTGAGATTATTTTTACTAAGGCGCAACTCAATAAGCTTACTCATATTCCCAAGAAAAGAAGGAATGGAACTAGAAAGTTTGTTTATCGAGATTTTGAGAATAGATAAGTTTCTCAGATTTCCAATAGAAGAAGGGATGGAACCAGAAAGTTTGTTATCTCTAAGAGAAAGAATTGATAAGTTTCTCAGATTTCCAATTGAAGAAGGGATCCTACCACTTAAATCATTGCTTGACAAGTCAAGGGAACTGAGAGACTGTAGTGATCCAATCTCTGGAGGTATCAAGCCAAAGAGGTTGTTACCCCATAGATAGAGAATGGATAGGTGTTTCAGGGTTCCAATAGAGTCTGGGATCAAACCGATGATATTATTTTCATGAAGGTAGAGAAAGTTAAGACTTGTTAACAATCCTATCTCATGTGGAATATTTCCTGTGAAATGATTATCACTCAAGTCTAAATTGGTGATTTTGGTCAGGTTACTAATTTGGGATGGAATAGTTCCGTAGAGTGAATTGCTCGAGAGATTGAGAGTGAGAAGATTGGGGAAGGATGAGAAGTTGAAACTATGAAGCGTACCTCTCAGACCAAAATTTGGAAGGCCGAAATCCGCGACACTTTCAGAATTGTCACAAGTGATTCCAAGCCACCTGCAAGGGCTGCTACCAACCCAAGAAGACAGGACAGATTGGCTGTGGTTGTCATCAAGACTTGCTTTCCATTTTAGGAGGGCCTCCGCTTCTTTATTACCTTCAGCAGCTACATATTTGGCAGCACCAAATGAAGTTGCAGAGAAATTAGGAGGAAAGGCAAAGAAAGAAGGAATGCACATTAGAAGGAGAAAAAAAAGGACTTGGAGAAACTTTAAGAATGGTTTCTGTAGTAAGGACATCATGTCTAAGGGATATGGTTTGCTATGGCAGATAAAGATCCTAGGCTCCAATGATAGGTATTTATAGAAAAAAATAAATGGAATATTTGTTGGAATTTTTAATTGTGAAATTTCGTATTCATCTTTGTTCTTATTTTACAGAATTTGACATATGTCAACAACAGTGACATCAGTTTCTATTGGGTGGAAGATTTGGTAAATCGTAGGAAAATTCATTCCAAGTCCTATAATATCTAGAATGCTTAATTGTTGGCTCATTTGTTCAAGATCCGTAGCTCATTTTTAAACTAAATAAAAATAACTATGAAAAAATATTTTGTTTTTTATTTGCATCAGTTTTCTTAATTGAATCGGTGAAGAAATAATGTAAGAGATTGCTTAATTAATCGCGGGCTCTCTCAATTAATTGGAATTGCAAGGTAAAGGAATCTTTCATTCTGAAATTTTCTTACATGATGTGGGTCATCGTTCCAAATTTTCATTATCAACAAAATTAAATTAAATATAAAAAAATTTCACTTACATAAGAACAATACAGATATGTAAATGCCTTTGCAAATTGTTTAATATTGTTTCATTACTCAATAATCATGATATTTTTCTCAATGTTGCCTTTGCAAATGGCTAGTGAGTATGTCGGTTGTCGGTATTTTTATTCCTTTCACACGCTTATTTTCATAGTGATTAAGCTCAAGTGAGATCAATTCAGGATAAGACAAGGTTAACCTATCTTAAATTTAATTTTTTTTTATAAAATAAGTAAAAACAAAGTTGTTTTGAAAAGTATTGTTTTAAAAAAAATCAACGGTTTCTTGATTGGATTTCACTGGATCGGATGTCAGCTTGAGTTTCTAACAGTGGTATTGAATCTACCCTATCTCTGTAGCTTTTCTACCTTCTCCTCAATTCTCACCCTCCTTATAACCAAGTCTCCTCAATTCCTACTAAATATAAAATTACAAGAATCCGTATCTACTGCATCATTTTATATCACATCTCTATATTTTACAATGAAAAAAAAAAACATTTTATAATATTGTGTTACAATCCATTATTTTTAGTCCCTAATCACAGTAGTCTCTTTTTCTTTCTTTCCTCTAATTTCGAACCATAAACTCTTTTTTCTTTCTTTTTTCATTATCAACATAATTAAATTAAATATAAAAAATCTAATTTATTTTTTAAATATAATTTTGAAAACACGCATAGAAATTGGAGGTAAAAAAGGGATTGTAACACCATGAATGTCTATACATTGACTCGTTGACTCAGGAAATCTTCATGAGTGTATTACTTTCTAGAATTTATAAACCAACAAGCTATGCCTGTGATATCATGGGTGGATCTACTGTAAGTTGTTTTCATGCTTTGCAAAGTTAAATATTATCAGAAAGTAATATAAAATTATTTTTAAAAATTTACATGATCACTTAAGTTTTTTTTGTTGGAACGACTACTTGATATTATATTAAAATTTTGATAACCGAATAATTATGAATTTGAATTTTAATATTTTTATTCTAATTAATAAAATTATAAACAAAATTATAAATTTTAAGTTTAAAAAACTTTTTAAAAATTAATATAAAATTATTTTTATAACCTTACCGGCTGAAATATTTCTTTAAAAAACTACATCACTAGTGTTGCATCAGTCAAGAAATGTCACAACTTGTCGTGTTAATTAATTGCTTATAGTACGTCCCCAGCATTATTCCATGAAAGCCTCACTGGCCACTAACCTGTTTATCGTGCTCATTGGGACGAATGGACTTGATGCATCATGAAGTTGGAAATTCAATAGCTAGTAAACTCCCTTGGCCCCAGATTGTGCCATGGGGTCTCAGGAAGTCATGTTCTCTCTTTGTTTTTTCTTTAGTCTAGTCGACGGAACGGGTCATAGCCAATCAAAAGTTCAGAATATCAGAAATCTGTTGCTTGTCTTTATTCTCCAATTAATTTATATAGCCCGTAAATTTATCATAAATACCTGGTCGATAGTTAATGTGCTATTGTGGTTTTCTTTGCTTTCACTTTCATGAATTTGATTGCAATTATGTCCGTTTGCAATCAACCTTTTATCGTGGCCGGATGGTCCGAAACAGCTTTTCTTTGCTTAATGAATCCGTCATGAATTGTCACAAACTGTCACATTGTAAGATGTGGACTCTCTGTATGATTGCTTCGGGTTACTTCATGGTACATTTACGTGATCATGCATCATGAAGTTGGGATTTCTGTAGTTAGTATATACTCACTTGGATTATTGGATATAAATTATGATATGGTGTCTCAATATACAACTTGTTTCCCTGCTGCTACTTGTGGCTGATTTGTCAAGGCTTTGTAAACAATCTCAACTAGATTATTTTAAATCCATGATAAGTACAAAATATACACATGTTTTAATTTATTTCTTTTACATTAAGCTTTTTAATGTATTTTGAGCTTATTAGAAATTATTTTTATGAGTTTAACATCTCTAAGAGACTTTGTAAATTAATTGCAAAAAAAATAAGAATTTTTACATTTTATGTTTCAGACCTTGCTTCCTATTGTAGGTTTTTCACTATGTTATAATTTCAGAATATTAGCACGTGCTGAGTCAAAGTTAAAGTACACATATCAAGTTTTTCAAGAAGATATTATGGGAAGAAATCCGAGTTCGTTTGGAACTCTAATTAGACCTGCAAAATCAAGCTGAAATCCTCTTACTGCAAGATTCTCTGCTTTCACACTACAGATTCAAACAGACATATCTTGAGCCTCAGACATCGAAATCATACAATTCAAAAGCCTAAAATCATTTTCACTTCAAGACTACAACTTTCATTAAGGATACCAAGTTAGATAAAATCATTTTGAAGGCAAAAATCTAAATGCAATATGAAGGACGAGATTGGTTTCATGATCTGATGAAAAAACTAAAGATGTCGAGCATCCCACTATGGCTGAGATTCTGACATAGAAATGATGGGTTGTAGGATCCAAGAAAGGTGTAAATCAATCCTATAATATTCCATGAATAAAATAATATAGCTGGAATGGTCAAATATTATAAAAAACTAAGCCAAAAACAAAGTCTAAGTTGCAGCAAAGTCTATATTACAGCAGAGTTGTAACAACAGTAAAATCCGATTTCAATAAAAATTCTAAAGGATTTAACCAACCTTAAAAATCAAATAAAGAATGAAGAAATTAAATAGTCATAAAAACTTCTAATTAGCCTAAGAATCATGAAGAAATTCAGCAGCCAAGAGAGAGAATAAATAGAGTAGAACACTACTGAAATAGGAGCTCTGCAACATTCTTTTCTTCTTTATTTTTGTCAATTTTCTAGCAGCTATGAGCTAAACTTTGACATTTGATTCAAGAGGAATAAATATCATTTTCATTATTAAGTTGTTAGAAGTATCGTAATTATTGTAATTCTTTCATATTCAAGTACTTATTTATCCTTATTTCATAATTATGTTATTGATTTTTATTCATGTTTATTGAATTGTTTTGAGATGGTTCATATGTTCTTCCTAGTTTCTTTGATTTCTGTTCATGCTTATTGATTTCGTTTGGTTTCTACAAGCCCTACTAGAAAATTGATAAATACAAATGAAAATATCGAGGGAATATTTTCGTCGGTAAATGTCTGATGGATTTTACCGACGGAAATATTATCTCGGTATATACCGAGAGAATTACAGTGGGAAAAAATAATTAAAACAAAGCAAAAAAAACAATGATGTGTCATTTTTACCAACGGAATTTCCGACAGAATTTATTCCGTCAAAAAAATCGTTGGTGAACTGTGAACACTGTTTATCATGTCAATTACAAAAGAAATCATCAACGAAAAATTCTGTCAGTATTTTCCAGAGAGCTCTAGAACTATTCACTTCCCAATTGTACTGTTAATTACTGTTTTTTACAGACAAAATCACAAACGGATTGAAAAGTCGTCAGTGTCATTTGGTGGTTTTCTGAAAAATTTAGATTAAATTAAAATTTTAAATTAAATATTACAGGTGGAATCACCGATGGATTGAAAAGTCGTCAGTGATATTTGATGATTTTTGAAAAATTTTGTTAAATTAAAATTTTAAATTAAATATTACAGACGGAATCACAAACGGAATGATTAAAATATTAATATTTAATTATCCGTCGATAAAACGCCCCAATAAAAAGCCTAGAATCCCTAATTTCACAACAGACCCATCTCCTTTCTTCTTCTTCTTCGTCTTCTTCTTCTCCACATGTAAAAAACATCAATAGCCATTTCTTTTTCTTCTCTTCTCTCCTCAACTCCTTCTCTTCTCCTCCATGCTCAGGTATATCTTCTTCTCCTTTCTTCTTTTTTCTTCACAATTTTTTTTAATTAATATACTTTACAGATTTTTTTTTTCTTAGCTTGACTTGCAACTACATTAAGGTAAGATTTTTCTTTTTTCTTCTTTTTTCGTGTTTTTTCCACTATATTTGTTTTTTATTTTATTTTTAATTGTTTTTGTTCTTAATAATTGTATGAATGTTGTTGTAGGATTTGTTTTTAATATGAGATCAATTTTTAGTTGATTTATTTATAGGATTTTTAAATTTTTTTCATATGAATGTTTTTAGTTGAATTTATTTTTTTTATGTTATTTATTTGTTGCAAATTTTTTTGAGTTGATTTTCTTCTTCTTTTTTCCAATTATTTTGAGTATTATAGAGTGTTGATTTATATTAATTTAATTATTTTATAGTTTTGTAAGATAGATTTTTTAAAAAATATTTTTAAATAATTATCGACGGAATTACATACGGTATTTTGCCAAGGGAAATACCGACGGAATGAAGCTGGTAATTTTATTTTTTTTTGCATGCTTTTCCGACAATAAATCCATCAGTAATAATATTTTTTTATTACCAACAGACAAAACATTATCAACGAAAGATTCACTGACAGATCATTTTCGTCGATGATTTCGTTGGTTAATTAATTACCAATGAAATGATAGTGCAAATACCAATGAAAAAATCCATCGTTAATATAAAGATTGTGGTAGTGAAGGATCTATTGGTGATTATTGAATGTAGCTGTTAATGTCAGAGAAGGATAATAGTCTTATGACATATCAAGACAGTGGATCGAAAATTGTTCTATGCATGTATATCTACACTTAGGATTAATTATCTCTTCTATTTATATCTATTTTTTCTTTAAAATAAATCTAAAAAATAATGAATAAGATATTATTGGTTACTCTGTTGGCAGTATAAAATTTCCGATGCCTGTGATATCATGTGTGGATCTGTTGTAAGTTGTTTCTGTGCGTAATTAGCAAAGTTGAAGAGATCACTAGCTAGTGTTGAATCAGTCAAGAAATGTCACAACTTGTCGTGTTAATTGCTTCTTGTTACTTCAAAGCACATCCACAGCATGATGCCATTAAAGCTTCACCAGCCAAAAACCTCTTAATCATGCTCATGGAGTAGATGCATCATGAACATGGAAATGCAACAGTTAGTAAACTCCCTTGGCCCCAGATTGTGCCATGGGGTCTCAGGGAAGTCATGTTCTCTTCGGTTTTTCTCTAGTCCAGTGGACGGAACGTATCATAGCCAATCACGTTTATTGTGGTTTTCTTTGCTTTCACATTCCTGAATTTGACAACCTTTCTTTTCTTTTCTTTTCTGTTCTTTTCTTTGTTTCTTTACTTATACAATGAATCCGTCATGAAATGTCACAAACTGTCGCATTGTAGGGTGTTGGCCGCTCTGTATATGCCATGAAAGCTTCACCAACCAATAACATGTTTATCATGAAGTACTTGGAAATTCAGTAGTTAGCATGCTCCCCTTCATTAGCCACAGATTGCGGTATGGATTCTCAGGAAGTCATATAAAATAGCAAATGATAAAGTAAGTATTTATGGAAAACGTGTTGTGATGAAATCATAATGTATACAGTTAAGCGGAGCCACAATGTTCAATCTATCCATTCTCACATCCGACATGTGGGCTGTTGTTTTTCGTGTCTTTTTCTATCACCAACAGGTAATAACTAAAATACAATATATATATATATATATATATATATATATATATATATATATATATATATATATATATATATATATATATTTCTGTGTCGATCATTTTTTTTTTTAATAAATTTATAGATGTGGTCATAGTGTGATTCATGATGAACTCTTTTTTTTATATATTATTTTTATTGTTAATATATGTGTTCAGATCAGCTTGTGTGCATCTCGACTAATTCCACGGGTCCTGAAGTTAATGATCATGTCAGCCTCCAATGACCTTAAAATTTGTAAAACTCGAACTGGTAACCTCTAAAAAGTAAACTCAATAACTAATAAATTGAGCTACCTATTTGCGAGTTGATTGGTTATAGATATATATATTTGCAATGTTAGGTTCACTTATAAATCAAATGAATAGCAAATGTAAAGATGTTTAAGTGAGGTGATATATCTTATATAAATCAAATTAAAGCATATCATGATGGATGCAGGTTCAAAATAAACCGAATGATTAAATTAAAAAATCCAAAAAAATAACCGTTTGATTTGTGGGTTACAACTTCACCCATTGGGATACACATTTGTCTGCGTTTCAAGCAATTTTTTTGTTTTTTTTTTCAGCTTAGACTGCGGCTAACTGTGTAAAACAAAGGGCGTTAAAGGCCCGTGTAGAAAAATCTGTCTCATGGAGCAGGCCTAGTTAAATGCCGCACACACAACCCAACGTTTTACAACAGAGCGCAATATGTAAAAATGGCCCGTTATACCATTTTCTTGCTGCTGAATCCAATGCAGATAGGCACCGTAAGTATTTCTCCCATAACAGTTTGTCTACTTAGATCTTGCCATAGACCATTTTCTTGCTGCTGAATGACCTTCTCTCCTGTCCCTACATGTTTTTTTTGTCTTTGTTTTTGGGTTGTAGACTTTCTTTTTTTTTGGATATTACTCTTCTTTCCTGTTTTGGGTTACTGCCATGCACTTCCTTTGTAGCCTTGTCTGGTTTTGGCTTGAACTTTCTTTTTCATTCAGGCTTAACAAAATTGCACCGTGTTCATCAAAGAAGAAATAGAAAAGAAAAAAACAAAACCTCAGTTTTGTTTTCATTTTATTCTCAAGCATGGGTTTTGGGATTGCATTGGGTATGATTCCATGAAAATCTCAACCCTGCTCTCAATAGAAGATCCAGATAATTACTCCTTTAGCACCAAAATACTCGTACAGTTGCCCATGCTATATAATTAATGTTTTATTATTTATTAAAAGCAGGGGTCTTCACGTCAACAATTTATGATGAGGATTGTATCTTTGAAGATCCAACCATTAAATTCCAAGGTAAAAACCTTCGAGCTTTTATGTGATTAGACATCTTCAGCTGTTTCATTTATGCCAAATCATCAGATACTGAAGAGATCCCTAACTGATCTGAAACTATATTCAATCAAATTCTCGTCTCTAATTGTTCCATGATGTGCTACATCGTGGATGAAGTCTATGATAGTTTGCTTGCATTACTTGGAATTCAATCTTCATTCCCCTTGCTTTTTTACCAGGTACTAAGTTGTATTCACGCAATTTGAAATTGCTGGTTCCTTTCTTCGATTGTCCATCAATTGGATTACAAGACATTGAGAAGGTAAACATACTCTATAAACTTAAAATTGATTTTACAGTAAATAAAAACTGCATATTCACATAAAGTCTCAACTTTATATCATGTCACTCGAGCCAATCCCGATATATTTGACAGAAGATTTTTGGCTTTTAACACATAAAAAACATGAGCTGAACTATGTTTAAGTAGAAAAATTGTTCTTAAAACCAAAACTAAACCCAATTCTCAAAAATATTTATTGAATATGCATCAGTAAGATGAAGTCTGCAGCTGATACAATGAAGAATATGCACCAATGAGCTGAACACTGAAGCTGCTACGATGAGCATAGTAGGTGGTTAGAGCGAGCATAGTAGGTGGTTAGAGTCTGTTGTCAGGTTCGGTATTAATCTGTTATTTATAACTGATTCTGTTACTATGCTAAGTGTAGGATATAAATACTGTAACCAATTATATTTTTTTGTTTGACATAATTAATTAATTTCAGCTCGATGTCCTCTATGAACCTCAGTTTCCAGACTAGAAGATTGTACATTGTTTAATAGTTCTTGCTTGGAGATTCTCAATCCGCGGACCAGCATTAAAATATTTCGGCATCAAATCAATATCATGGGAAAGAAGCATGCGATATCTGTGCATGCTCGAGTCCGTTGTGGTTCGCTTGGTGTGGCTTTGCAGTCAGCCACGTTCGTGTGATTTTGCTGCGTGGTTCCTCGCAATTTCTGGCAGATTTCCAAGGCCAAATTCAATTTCATTTGAAAAGGGGACAGCATTATAGCTTCTCCAATTAAAAATACTATATTAAAAAGCTAAAATAATAAAATAACTTTTAAAATAATATAAATATAGCTTTTTTTTATTATATACATTCCAATGATAAAAAACTATTTAAAAAAGCCAATTATATTTTAATATATTTCATATTAAATTAATTTAAATATAATTATATAGCTAATTTAAATATTTTATATATAATATAATTATGATGTTATTAATTATATAATTAATATGAGTAATTTATAAAAGTAATATAAAATTAATGAAGTAATATGAAAGTTAAAAGATATAATTTAATATTAAATTTAAAATTTATTTATATGAATATTTTTAATTTTTAATTTTATATGTAACTGTTAAAATTTTAATTTTTTTAAAATAAATTTAAATTTAAATTTTAAATAAACCGTAAATATTTTCAATTTTGATTTTCAATTTTTAAAAAAAAAATTCAAGTTTTAAAAAGTTGACCGCCAACGTTACCCTTGCTTTTTGATTAGTTGTGTTCACGCAATTGGATTACAAAACGATCTCTATAAACTTAAAAACTGCATGTTCACATAAAGTCTCTCTACTTCATAGTTTAAGTGCAGATGCATAGGATGTGCAGCAATTCTTGGTATATGTCCTTCCAGCAGCCTCTCATGCTAGTTTATTCATTTCAGCTCAATATTGAATTGAAGATTTCCTTTATTACAAGGGATGAAACAGAATCTTGAAACACAGGTGTCCTCATCGTAGCAGAGAGCCTTTATTCACTTTGATTGATAATAATACTGTACTAAAACATATTAATCATATCGTTGAAGAAACAAAATACAAAGCAGAGAAATAATTTATTACAAACAAAAGTACGAAAATTGAAA
>Ga0325404_1007192_pt1 | contig 11626 bp, 3 predicted proteins | sample PopdelMetagenome_18_FD_205664 | JGI IMG/M metagenome (GOLD analysis project Ga0325404, IMG submission 205664) | Populus deltoides microbial communities from Bellville, Georgia, United States - Xylem-Control-R1 | ecosystem: Host-associated > Plants > Phyllosphere > Stem > Wood/Secondary xylem... | reverse complement strand
AGACATAACCAAACCCCAAGTATGTTTGCATGTGTACATGGCTTTGGACTTGGTTCTTAAGGGATATTTTAATGTTTGTGCTGCCCCCGGCAGAGCAAGAAAAAAAAATTAAAGGGGTCAAATTAAAAAAATTATTTAAAAAAAAAATTAAAATTTCAGTTATTTTATACAAGAAAGGGGATGGGAAAAATCTCCTTGTAGGGGCGGGGGTCCCTGCCAGCCCTCCTGTCTCCGCCACTGCATGCTGCAGTATTACTTTGATTGCACCTTTCTTATCTAACAAGGCTATTTAATTTTATTGTGGTAGGTATACGATCACTTTGACTGTCATAACTCATATTCTATATCTTCCAAAGTTGTTTTTATAAAAGAAATATATTTTTTTAAAATCCAAAGAAATTTAAAATTCAAAAATAGTTCGAGACACGGAGATAAACTTTTGAGCTGCAAAAGACCAAAATACTAGAATAATAGCCAGGTTGAAATATTTTTACAAGTTGGGATGAAGAAATGAAAAAAATTAAGGCTTAAATCAAAACTTGATACCAAAATCGGAAGAATTATTTAAGTTTAAAGACTTAATTAAACTTCTAACAAGTTTAATTGACTTATTTAAGGATTTAATTGAATAAAAATTAATTTTGAAAGTCAGGTGGGCAAAAATTAAAAGAACTAATTAAGTTTAAGGATTTAATTAAACTTATAATATGTTTTTTTGGATTCAATCAGGATTCAATTGAAGAAAAATCAAATTTGGAGATCTAATTCACATCAATTCGCAAAGATCAGAGGATTAGGAATACATTTGAAACTTTAAAAGGATAAATTGGTGCAATCAAAGGGTTCAATTGAAAGAAATTTGAAGATTAAAAACTAGTCGATAATCAAATTAAAGAATTTCAAGACCAAAGATTACTTTGTAAAAAACGCATGAAATTTAAGGGTTCAATTGAAGAAAGCTAGGGGTGAAATTACAAAGAATCTGAAAGATTATAACTCATTAAAGGCTTTATTTTAAAGTTTCAAGGGTCTAGGGACCAAATTAAAAAGGACTATAATTTCATTATTCATTTTCTTCTTCCCACCAAAACAAAAGAAAAAAAAAGCTCAAGGGCTAACCTTTCAGCCTAATTTCTTCCTCACCTATTCACCAGACCACATAAATCTTATACCAACTTATATCCTGGTACTTGTACTTCACTCTAAGGTAAAATTCTAACTCTTATTGCATTAAAAACACTTGTACATTCTCTTTCAAAAACTCTACCTAACATTGCTCCATCTGTAAATACAATCTTGTATCCTTCATTAGCCAGCTTCAGAGCTAGACAAGCATTTGTTCGTAGCTTCAATCAATGGCCAGGATTTATTCTTAAATATCAATGGTTTAAGATAACCCAACTCGTAAGTTCTAGATCCTTCTTCTTGTGTGCTTCTCGGTTTGTTTTTAGATTAACCCTATATTGGGGTTGTAAATTTTTAAATAAACATGCACTCTCTTTAAAAACGTTTTAATTTTTTTTAATTTAGCAGTTACTTAGTATCATAATTAAAGTGAGTTGATATCTAATTAAATTTTTAATTCCATATCAAATAAATCACTCTATAAACATTTTAATCTTTTAACCCGGGAATTGGTCAATCCAGGACCTAGAACGGTTCGCGTTGAAAAAAATAAGACAAAAACTCCGCTAACCTAATTAAAACTCAACTATCAACCCGTTGATTTTTATTTTTTAAAAAGATTTTTTAGTCAAAGTAATATCTTTTTTTATTCTTTAAAAAAATTATACATGTAGATCAAAATCGATCCCCTCAACTTATAACTCGGGTCTTATTCAAAGTCGAACCCCGCGTCAAAGTTTTCAAAGTTATACTTGGAAACAAGAAATTTTACCCTTCCTTCCATTGGTAACCCAAGATTTTGGACGGGGAAAAAGGAGTGGAGAGAGTTTAAAGTTGCAGCATCACACAAGTTGACCCAAATTAACACTACATGCCTTTTGGTTTCCTTCCAGGGATAGGGGCTAGGTCGAGGCAACTGCAGAGCGAACGTGACGTATGTTTCTCGAAATTATTTCAACATATTTTTTATATAATATTGATATACCAATGAAGCAAACCAACGGAGTATCATATACGGAGTTTAAGCAATTCAATGGTGAAGAGGAGTTGAACTGTTGAAGTGATGTAAGAACTACAGAATTTCTCCAACGTCGTACTCGAGGCTTCCCTGCTTGCATACTTAAATTGATGTCTGTGTTTGATTTAAAAAGAAAAAAAAAGAAAAAAAGTTAGGTTGAATAAAGGAACTGCTAGCATAATTAACCTTCAATATCTTCGAATAAGATTATAGGATTATATATTAAAATTTAAATTTTTTTTCCAAACTATCTTGAAAATGTATTCACAATTCTGAATATATTTAAAGTATAATTTTTTTCTGGGCTCACTCATATGTCGGCAAGCATAATTAACTTAAAATCAATGCCTAAAAGTCAATAATATAGAAAACAAGTTCCGTTGATCTGAGGAAAATGCTAGAGATACGTTGCCTCTTTAAATATATAGAAACATGCCATTAATTATTTAAGGGGAAAAGCTTCTCTATAAGGCAGATAATAGGAAGGGGGAAGACAAAAGGAAATACCACAAGAAGGGTGCGATATCCAATTGCGTGTGGGACTCATCCTTTGTGATGGAAACTGCCAAAGAGATGCTTTTCCTTTTTCCTTCAATTTTAGCTTCGCATGTTTTATTTATTTTTATATATTTTTTCCTCCACTTGCCGATGCCCAATAGAGATTTGGAAGGTGAAAAACAAATTTGATAGTGTGGTTGTTGTTTTTGTTTAAATAATTTTTTGTGTTAAAATACATGTTAATGATTTTTTTTAGTTTTTAAAAATTATTTTTGACATCAGCACATCAAAACGATTCAAAACATATTAAATTTTAATAAAAAAAATTGAGTTTTTTTAAAAACACGGTTTGCACCGTGTTTCCAAACGATTTCAAATTCTCCCTGCAAAGTCACGTTCAATTTATAGTGAGACCACATTGAAGGGATATCAGAGAGCAAAATGTTATTTCAGTAGAGAAAATTTATATGGTTTATCTGGTCAGATTTTAAGTTTATTTTTTAAAAATTATTAATTTAAGTGTTATAAATTTTAGAGTTATTGAAAACTTACATTATTATTAATTTTAAAAATTTATAATATTATTCAAGATATATATAAATTTTCTGGATATTTAAAATAAAAAAATAAATAAATAGAGGAGGAGGAGGATGGGTAATCTCATTTTCAAGGCTGTAGACTTTATACATAGGTCTCTTAAATGTCTTGGTTGTTTGATTGAGTTTCAATGGGGCTACTTTGTCGGCTATTTTGTCGTTTCTATAGTTAATTTATGTGCGTGGAAAGGGATGTTAGGCTGAGGTTGACTTCTAGTACCCCTTACCATTTTACAAAATATATAGCGTCTGTCCTTTTTACTGTGACATTAGATATGGTTTACTGTGTGAAATTACTATTTTATAATTGAGTTGAAAGAATACGAGTCTTTGTTGTGGGAGTGATTTGATGTTTTTTAATGGTTTATTTATTATTAAAAAATTAATTAGAAATATCTAATTTTTTAAAAAAATTGTAAACAATAAAATTATGTTTTTATCTCTAAAGCCAATAAAATTTAGAGCTGTTAATTAAAAAAATTTTATTTTTTAATAAATTTTAAAACAGTTAAAATACTTATTTGTTTTTACCTTCCAAGCCACGAGTTTTGTAAGCTTTTTTTGGACAAAAGATTTTTAAAAAAAAAATTTGTTTTGTATTTAATTTTTGAAGATTTTTATTTTATTTTATACAAATAAGCTTTGTTTTATAAAAAAACAAAATAGTTATTTTGAAATAATATTTTTAATATATTTGACCTTGCATAATATTTTTTTATTTTATTTTATTCACTCAGTTTCATATGTTTCTATTTCTATTATCTTTTATTGATTTTAATAAATAAATTCAGTGGACACAAACGGGTAAATATCTCATTTTACGAGATCAAACATCTTCATCTATATCTATATTTTAATTTTTTTTAGTTTTTTTTTAGTTATTGTTAATGAATGTTTCTGTATATTTACATAGATAATTATAGATTTATTTGATTAGATATTTGGATAAACTCTTTAATTGATACTTTGATTTCTTTTTTACAAAAAGAAACTTATTGAAACAGCCTATATATTCAGGTTTTTTTAATAAAAAAGCTTTTGACCCGTGACGGAGCGCAGTTCAAGTAGGTAGTAACTTCAAATTTGAAGTATGAGATTTCAACAAAATCTTTTTTTTTTTTTCGTGAAAAAGGGCTTAGAATTTTGGTTAGCTAAACTACACATAAAATTGTGAATTATAATGACCGGAATATCTGGTTCGGGTTAAAAATGGAATGAAATTGTTCAATTCTATGTCTCTGCCAGTCACGAAAACCCCTCCGGGATAAACCAGAGGGCCGCCATAGAGCTGATAATTAATTAATGGAAGTGTTAGGTTCTTGTAACCTTATTTAATACATGAATGTAAAGGCGCCACGCATATTACCGAAAATGTAAGGCAAGTCGGCATTGATTTTTTTCTGGCCTTGCGGGATCCGTCGCCTCTGTTCAAAAGGTAAAGGTTTCTAGAAGCATTCGTTACTTTATAGATTTCTCTAGTGAGTTCGTTGAGCGAGTGACCATGCTCGAGTTTGCATGAGATGCAATGCAACTAGCGCGAAGGCATATAGTTTGGTTGTGGAAAATGAAAACTGATTAAGTTGAGCAATAAACACAGACAGGCGAGTTGTTTTGGCGTAGAAAAAATGTTGAAGAATGGTCTTGGATGGGGACGGAAGGACCCCCCTCCCTATAAGGCATTGTAACTCCCACGTTACTCCTTTTATTCTAATCCAATTCGATCAAAGAAGTGGGGTTCCCTGATGGGATCGATCATATATAGATAACAGAGGGCCTTTCTAATTTCCCATTTTGTCAACATAGGCTCTTCACTTTGTCTTCTAGTTTTTACCATTTCTTTCCGAAGAGGGCCACCACGAGACGACCTCTTTCTCCTCCCTCCATCTCTCCCCCTCCGAAGGATCCATGAAACCATCAATGACATGCTAGAATTTGAGGGATTTAGGAATACGGTAGTGGTTGTTTTTTATAAGGTTGTTAATTCTGTTTTGGTAGATATTTTATTTTTTCAATTGAAATAAAATATTTTAATTTCAAAGCGTTTCAGCGTGCCGTTTCAGAGTTGTACTGTTAATATATATATAATTCAACAAATATAATTCAAATTTAAAATAAATTAATTATAAATTATGCAATGCAAACACAATATCAAACAAATATGATTTTAAAATTTAAAATATTCCTAAATAGTCAAGATTAAATAGAACTTTAACTTAAAGTAATTCAACTTAAACATAATACCAATTTGATTTAATAGCTTTTCAAGTCCGGGACATGTGAAATGAAACCAGAACATTCCAGTAGAAATTTATCTGGAAAATCCAGAACGAACCGAGATTTAAAATGAGATGAAAATTGTTTCGTTTTGTTCTGTTTTTTGAATTGCTATGAAATGTTTTGGTCATTCCGGACGAAACGGAACGAAATTAACAATCTTTTTTAAAGTGCTTTTCATTTAAAAATACATTAAAATAATATTTTATAATTTTTTTTTAAAATAAGCCTTATGGTGCTTTTCATAACTTGTTTTTTATTGCCTTTTTTTTTCTACAAATGTTCTGACATTTTTGGTATCATTCGGGCGGTAGGAATCGTGAGATAAGCTCTTTTGCCAAAATTCAAGTAATGGGCTAGGATAAAACAAATATATTGGTACTAATGCAATTTTCAAGCAACTTTCTATAGAGATATCGTATCAAAATGTAGTAGACTTTTCATTTTCATGTAGACACACAATAACAAAAAAAGAAAAATTACACTTGACCTTTATTTGGTTTAAAATCATGGACATCTCCCTCTATCCCATTAACTTTCCTGCTAAGTCTGAGCCCGTTATGAAATATGGGCTAGTTGCCCCATAATTGTCTGGGCAAAAGCCTTTTGTCGAATTTTTCTTCCGAACTCACCTGTTGGGCAGTTTTGCTGGGGGGGGAATCGATGAAATTGTCAAGCATTAAAAGTTGTTTATTCTGACCCAAGCAACCGAAACAAGGTCAGGTATTCAAATGCCTTGACCCTTTTTTTAGTTTTTTGTTCTTTTCTGGGAACTGGAATCAGAAAAAAGTAGAGTTCAAATCAGAAACAGGGGAACATTACGGCATATGCATGACCTGTTCATTTAATTGGTAATTAAAATTAACTCATTTCTTGAAAGGCCTGGAGCGGACAAGCTTTCTGGGGATGCGCTTACTGTATGAATTGTTAACAGCTAATACCCATTAGAGAATTAAGAGTTGCCTTAGGAACCATGCATCGAGACAGAGACGACTTCTTTATATTAGAAAAAAGAAACACTTGAGGTCGTGCCCTAAGGTCGAAGCAAGTATTTTCTTTCTCTCCATCCAAGTTTGAACCTATATGTGAATGGCTGTCATCCTTGCATTGTTTTATTTATTTATTGTACTTGCAGAATGTTCAGTAAATCTAAAAATTAGTTTTAATCCGTGTAAGCTGACTTAAATATCCGAGTTATATAAAAAAAAAACCTAGGGTAATTAAATTACAATTGCAGGACCATATCCACGCTACCGGCCAAAGCTGATGGTGGTACATTCCTGAAAAGTTCATTTTGGACTGCCGCTGGTTGCTACTCACAAAATCACAATGTATCGTGAACCCGAATAAAGCTTTTTATAATTTTTTTGGTTATGGTCTCCGAACTTTTTTCATTGATTGAGTCCTTCAATTATAAAAATAATAACCAATTGCTTTATATTTGTTGACTTAGGAAAAAATTGAAAGAAGAAGAATAAATATGGAAAAGGGGTCAAAATTAGATAGCGTGTTCAAAAGAGGTGTGAAAAGTTTAATTTGATCCTCTAATTCCCAATATTATATCTTTTCCATCCTTTTATTTTTTTTTCATTTTCAATTTTCGTATAAAAATTCATTTTTCACTTCTTAGTTTGTGGGGTGAGAGAGAGAGAGAGAGAGTATATATCATCAATTTTGATATATAAAGAGAAAGTTATCGTTTTGTCAATTCTAACAATTAAAATAGTTGATCTCGGTGTACATTGGTTTTATTTGATAAAAAAAATTTGATTGTGGTCATCTAAAATCCCAATAATGCCTATAAAAATAGATCTAAATTGAGAAAAATCTAATCTAGTTTGATTTCGGGTTTTTTAATCTTATTTTAGTTTCTTAGGTATGGTGCATTAGGTTTTAAATGTTCAGATGGTATTTATAAGGTGTTTTTTTTAGTTAAAATGAGTTAAAACAGATTTTCAAGGCAAAAAATTATTTTTTTGATTTTTCGGCCACCATGGTAGTGCCTAAAATCTAAGTAGTTAAACGACATATCATTTGCCTCAACAAACAAAATAACATTTGATTATTTTTTTTAAAAAAAAAGCAAATAATAAATTATCCATCCCTTAAAAAGATTTTTTTTAAATAAATATATGTTAGAGCCCAGGCACGTGAGCTTGGGCTTAAAGCCTCACTTGAGTAGGCTCTTTCTTTAGAGGCCCAAACATGTTGAAGCCCCACTTGGGCCACAAGCCCGCGCCACTAGGCTGTTTTTAGGTTTTTTTTTAACAATTTTGTTATTTTATATTAAGGTACAAAACAAATTTAACAAAAAAATTTATTATACTGATAAAGTTCATAACCTGAATCACAGGTTTGATAGGTTTAACCACAATGCCCGTGCTATATATATATTTTTTTGTTGTTGTTAAATGCATTTCCCTTCAATTTAATCCTTTTATCATCAATGATATATATTTTTTTATTTAACTTAATATAAAAAAATACAATTTCATAATTTGATATCATTTAGCTTAAAACAGCATGCTACTTTTTGTTATCTTAGTCTCATGTGTACGTCCTGTTAAAGACTAAAACTGAAAGGTCTTTTTTACACTTGAAAGCACTATGCACACACATTAAAAAAAAAACATCATGGACAATAATAAATTCGTATGTTGTTGCTTGAATCTAGGACAAGAGGGGAGGAAGGAAAAGGTCGTCGGAACCGTATTAGGAGTCTGACGCCAACATGCGCTGCCTAGGGAGGAAAATATCGATAAGACAGTTGTGATGGTGCCAAAAAAGACTACCATCAAGTCATAAAGGAGGTTGCATGTGTCGCCTCAACCTCAGCGACCTCCTCACATGTTGGCGCGTGTAATGTACGAGCCATGCAGTTTTTTTATTCTTTTTTTTCTCTCAAATTTTTTTATGCCAATTTAATTTAATCACAAATTTAAGCTTTTTTTATTTGATCCGTAATTTTTTTTATAATTCTTCAATTTAAACCCAAGTTTCATCCAACATGTAGTTGACTAAGACCTGATTAAGGCCCAACCAGGAATAGAGTAAAGGCTGACAAAAGAAAAGGATATGTTTAAATCCCAAGTTTCATCCAACATGTAGCTGATTAAGACATGATTAAGGCCTAACCAGGAATAGAGTAAAGGAGAAAAGAAAGAGATATGTTGCCCAAACAACTTATCTAATCGGCATTATATTCATGACTCGGGTTGAGAATTTCGTGAGTTAACTCAAATTAACTGGAGTCAATACAATGTAACATATTTTTTAAAATTTTATCTCTATTTCTTTTATAACTCTTCAATTTAGTTTCAAATTCAATCCAAACCAAGGTCAATTAAGGCTTAGTCATTGCCCAACCAGGAAGAGAGTAAAGGAAGGAAAAAAAAAAGACAAATTTTTCAATAGAGTTAACTTGGGATATAAATTTCACGTATTAACCTAAATCAATATAATATATCGCTATCTTTTCATTTCACATCTTAATTTTTTTTTGCTTTAATCCTTTAGTAGTTTGTTGTTTTGCATTTAATATAAGGATAAACAGAGGTTGAAATGTCATTTTCTCTACCTGCATGATCATTATTTTATAATTTATTTATTTGTTTTTTTTTTTCTATCTTATAGAAGAGATCATTATTCAATCTGGAACGTTTCCAATTAAAATGATTTTAGGTCGGCAAATAAGTTCCAATTGTATTTTCCATGCTTCAGATGTGCATGCGTTCATGATTAATATCAATTAGATTTGCTAAAATCTCCAAGCTCTAAGAAATTCGTTGTCTTTGTCTAGTGCAGGACTAATTTATTGGTATGCTGGGGGTCACACCAAAACGTTTTTAAAAGTTTAAAAAATACTCAAAACACATGAGTTTTTAGCTAACATTATGTTGTGGGTGAGATTTTTTTTTTCTAACCTTAAAGAAATATTAAAATAAATGGAGATAATGACATACTAAATAATATGTTTTTAAAATAAATATTGAGCAATTAACTTAATTTAACTAAAAAATATTTTTTTTCTAAGAAAGCTAAATCCAACAAAGAATTAAATATAAAAAGATCCAAGATCTTTTCAAAATCAATGAAAAATAATATATATATATATATATATATAGACAGAGAGAGAGAAACCAATATCCATTAAATCAAATCTCAAATAATAAAATTAAAAAACATGAGTTTCAAAAATGCAAAATAACAACAATAGATGAGCTTGCCTAATCTTCTAAACTCAGGTTAATTCTTAAAATTTGCAATCTATTAAATTCTAAATTCGGGGTCAGTCAAGAAACTCAATCTAATGTTGAAGTATAAAATAAAAAAAATCAATTTAAAAAATTTGTCAAAGTTAAAAAAATAGTAATCTAAAGAATGAAGATAAAATATGATATGTGAATATAATGGAGGATAAAATTGTAAAAAAAAATCATTTTAAAAAACCATTCAAAATAAAATAAATTGCAATTAAAAGAATGATAACCAAATCTAAAATGAAAAATAAAAATTGATGGAGAATGAAATCGAAAAAAAAATTCATTAAACTAATTCAAATAAAAACTATCAAATAAAAGAGGAAAGACCAAATTCTATATCAGAAAAACTTGAAGGGTTGATGTGAAATGTTGCAAAAGAAAACACGAAAACTGATGAAGAAAGAGAAAACAAGAAAAAAAATCAATCACGGCCAAACCACCTGGAATTAAGTCATGTGCGATGTGTGGAGAGTTGGCCCTTGTCGTTGCGAATTGAAAAACACCAAAAAAACTGATTTTTACCTGTCACAAGCCACCACACGCGTCATCTGAAGATGGCAGAATGACTCACTCCCTGATGCCTACAATTTTTTATTTTTTTATTAATCAAACTATCAAATCATTTCTAAACCTGATAATTACAAAAAAAAATCAATATAAAAACACCAAAATACCTCTAAAACAAAGCCTAAAACTTTTTTATTATGAGGGAAATAAAATAGTTACACTGCATGTCAATAGAAAATTCTGAAAAAACCTATAAATCATAGTTATTTTTTTAATTTTAAGTGTAAATAAGTAATTTCTTTGTGAAAAAAATGATAGAAAGACCGAGATACCCTAAATAATTCTAAAATTATAAATAAACCTAGCAAAAGAACTATTTTACCCCTGAAAGAGAGTATTGTCTTATTTTTTTTAATAGCAATTCGGTTAGTTAACTATTTTAATCCATAATAAATGAAGAATAATATAAAGTGGTTTCTCCACTTGTTTAGGTTTTGTAATTCACATAAGTGAAATGTCATTTCTGAATTCAAATATGTGTTGACTCTGCCGCCCATATTACGTTGACCCAGAGAGCTTGTTGCTAATGCCCCCAATAAGGTTCATTAGGGCATCTCCAACGCAGGTGGTAAAATAGAAGCCAAAGCCAAAAAAACTATCCTTTAAGCTTTTCTTCTCCTCAATTAGTAGCTCCAGCAGGAATGGTGAAAGGGTAGCCAAATTGACTCTTCTCTCCTGTAAAAATTATTCTTACATATCTTAAAAGAAATGGCCGAAACCGATAAAGTGGAGCTAATAAAAAAAGCTACACGGAAAGAAAATGAAATTAAACTTCTTGGGGAAAAAAGTAAAGCATTTCCTTCTCCCTCTCCAATGCCATATTAACATTTTTACACTTTAAAATAGCGCATCTTGAAATGGAGATTTTCTTTAAGTCATTATTTGCAATATCTCACATGTTCTTTGTTTGACCTCTGAAGAGTTGTAGGCTGTGGCCTGTACGTGGGAAGAAATTGCTTGGTCAGAACTCAACGTGTGTTATTAAAGTATAAGCGAATTCGCTGTAATTGGATGCCATATAGAAATTAATGACTAAGGGTTTCGATGGCCAATAAAAATAGAGAGAGTATATATTTTCAGCAAAAACTCCATAACCTATTGTGCTTGGTGTCGACATTTTCCACCTTGGTATAAAGGCTATAGACTTTGAAGTAGAGATCGTTAATGGCTGAAAATAATGGGACATCTACCTAGTCAACTGCGAATACCATTTGAACCAGTCAATAAAGGGACCTATTGATGAGTTCTTGACATTTATAAATAATACATGCATAGCAAGTCAACAT
>Ga0325404_1007191_pt1 | contig 11626 bp, 7 predicted proteins | sample PopdelMetagenome_18_FD_205664 | JGI IMG/M metagenome (GOLD analysis project Ga0325404, IMG submission 205664) | Populus deltoides microbial communities from Bellville, Georgia, United States - Xylem-Control-R1 | ecosystem: Host-associated > Plants > Phyllosphere > Stem > Wood/Secondary xylem... | reverse complement strand
TATAGCCATATTATTTACATTTATTACACCTTAGTGTGACAACTGTTTTTCTAACATTACTAGGTCTTTCTTCTTTTTCTTCTTTTTTTTTAGTTCTTCCTTGGTCGACCCACACTTTTTTTAGGTTCAGTAAAATTACAATTTTATTTTCATCTTTAAGATCCAATACAACCTTTAGTAATAGGTGAACAACCTCGGACTATGTTTTTATAATGTAATACATATGATATAAATCTTCAATTTCAATTTTTTTGTACTTCAAACAAGGTACCACATGCCTTTATTATATTCCAGTCATCTTTCATTCACCACAAAAATAGTTTTTGTTATCCAAATCAATGCAAAGCTTTATTTGACCATCATATACTTGATACTTAACATTATTAACTAAAATCATTCTTATGTTTTTCCCATTCTTAATAGACTTGTCCAATAACTTCCTTACATATGGTGTAGCTTTTGTTTCCTATCTTATAGACTATACAAATCTACCATGAAACCTATCCATTAGTTTCAATCTAATTTTTTTAGCAGCATCACAATTGAAATAGCCTTGTATTTCCTAACCTCAATATTGAAAGCTCTTGACAAGTTGTTAGTGATATTTTCTACCCTAATTGTATTGTCCAATAAATATTTAGCCTACGTCTCACCGGGTATTTTTTTTAATCAATTCTATGCTCCATTATATACAATCTCAATATCTTTCATATAACTGTTGTATTCCATATTTGTATAAGCTTTTGAGGCACCTAAATCCTTTTTTTTTATTGGTATAGATATGTTTGCAACAATATCTGTGGGTTGCCTTTGAGAAAATCTCCATCACAACTTCAAAGTTCAAACAGACTTTATTAACAATATATATATATATATATATATGAAAACATCAAATGAGTTATAAAAAATACAAATAAAATATTTGTTGTAAAAGAGGTATATACCTTTTCTCTATCATATATGATGCAGAAAGGTCTCTGATGTATCCTATGCATGATTCATCCATAAAAACAATCTCTATGTATCATTGCTTTCATATTCAACAACAACATAAACAAGAGAAAATAAATCATTATTGTCATCCAAACCAACTGTAAATAATAATACTCCTCTATAAGAACTCTTTAGATGGCAGTTATTAATCCTAATAAAAGGTCTACATCCATTAATGAATCTTTCATTCATCACCTTCAAACATACATACACCATTTGAAATTCCCTTAGTGAATATATTTCATAGTTATAGTTAAGTTTAAATCTTATAAACACATTAGACCCTGGGTTATATTATTTTAAAATTTGAATATATCTAGGAAGTCTCTTGTAAAACTTCTTTGGACTTCCTTCCACAAAGTCTTTAGCCTTAATCCTAGCTCTTCATGGATGTATTAGGTATGACTTAATCCCAAACTTATCATCCAATATTGTATCAAATGCTTCACTGGATATGTTTGGGTCATTAATAATTGGAAGCAACTTCTTTGTTATCCAAGTAGAATTAATTGTTTATTTATTTCCAAGTCTAATACAACTATGTTGGTCTCACAAAGATTTAACCATGAAATTCTTGCTACCAGGAACTAAAGAAGCATATATCTGCCACACACAACAATCACCTATACTTGAAGCTTCAATCTTTTACCTTTTGATTAATGTATCTTTTCATATGATATCCATGTTTCACTTTATATTCTCCAAGAACATCTCTAAAGTGAGTGATATTAGTGAAAACCTAACATTCAACAAACTTAATCAATCTATTAACACCCACCTTAACGTTGTTTAAGAATTAAGGCAATTTAACACTTATGAAGGGGTGAATTTGATGTATCACTAAATTTTACAATTAATACAAATTAATTCAAGTAAATGCAATAACCAATAATTTAATTAAAGTACTTAGAGTAAAGAGTTAAGGAGATAATTTGCATATTTATTTTTTAATATAATTTGGTAAGCCTACATCCACACCTCAAGTAGCAAATTATACTTGAGTATTGTATTTCTTAACTTATCCAAGCTTTAAAGTATAATCTCCACTTAATGAATCCACACCAAGCTTTTTACACCACTTGAAGAAATCTCTCTTAAGATATTTTTCTTGGTGACATTCCCTCACCAATACCAAGAGTTTTTACTTAACTCTCAAAGATTTATAAAGAAGATTTTGTTTTCATAATAAACTTTCTTAATAGAGTGGATAACACAATTGAAATTCTAATATCTTTATACCTCGATAAATAGCACTTATAGAATATGAAAGTATTTAAGTGTAGTGAGAATGAGATTAAATACTCTTTGTACTATGATATCAATGTTTAATAGCACCAATTAGAGTATTATCAATGATTGATAATTTTGTAATAGTTTTAATCTTAGAATGGCTTGCATAATATATATGTTCAGATTCTTTTACTAATTTTACGATTAGATAATCTATATATGTGTTGCTAAGAAAAAATAGTCGTTTGTAGCCATTATTGCATTATTGTTACTTTAATAGCTAAAATGGTTGACCGGTTCAAATTGGTCAAGTTAATCAATCGACTAGTTAACCCTAAACGGTCAACTGGTTCAAGCAGAATTCAAGATTTGAAAGTTTAACCTAAGTGAATTTTCAGAACAATCTAACTTAGATTTTATCTAATTATTATCATTCCTTTAATGTATGCAAAGTGAAAAGTGAAATGTGTGAGTTCATTTTAATTGTATTATCAAGTAAGATATAAAGATTTATGTTTAAACACTAAAATGAACACTTATTCTAAGCCTTCATTTTCCTCTATTCTTGGACTTTTGAATTGAGTTCTTCACGTAATTTATCATGCTTGTTGATATGTTTTTTGTATAAAACTTGTTTAAAGTTTTTTCTTAACCAAGCAAAATATTAGTCCATTTTTTATTTTATTGTTATCATCAAAATATATAAAAACATGAATGTGTAACTCGATTAACACTTAAAGTCATTTATGCCATTTATATCCTTATCACTACTACTAGTAGTTTCACTGCCTTCAATATCAACATTATCTTCATCACTGCTTAGCTTCTATACATTCTCTAAATCTGTTGTATCATTCAATGTTTGACCAAAACAAGCATCTCCTTATAAATTATCAATCCATTCATCTTCATTTGCATTCTAGAATTCAAATCATTTCTTATATAATGGAATATAATCCTTGTCATCTTTACTAAAATCATCATCCTAGTAATATTTCTCACATTTAATACCGCCCTCTACACTAAAACCAACCATATTACTTAATATATTATAATTTAAACTACCCACACCAGCACTTGCACCTTTACTAGAACTACCAGCACCCACTTGAAAATCAATACCATAACTTCTATTATCACTACCAATATCCATAGTGGTAGTTATACCCTCTTCAAAACCTATACCGACATAATCATCATCTTCATTGAAATCTAAACCTCATTCTTCAATAATTATTGTGACTTTATTACCATTATTGTTTATAAAATATTTTATTATATTAAACCTACCCACAACATTTGGTTTGACTATATAACACTTAAGCATTTTTATTATTAATAAAATAACATTAGGATTAGCATAAACATAAATATGGATTTTTTTCATCCCCTTATACTTCATGCATATTCATAATTTACAATGTCAAAACATCATCAACTATTTTATTACCTCTGCCATCCTTTATATTAAACTCATGCAAGTCTATTTTATTACCTCTATCATCCTTTATATTAAACCTATACAAGTCTACATCGTAAATTATTGTGCATCAAAAGTGTCATTAAATCTCTTATTTTACATATGTATTTATTGTTTTTATTTTGGTTTTGCATAATAATTGGTGTGCCTTTTGGTAATGAAGTTTGGTTTAATGTTTCAATAGATTTTTAAAGCTTAAATGAAGTATTTCAAATATTTTTAAGGTTAGAATTTGGAACGAAGAATTGAAGAGAGATTTAGTAAAGATTGAAGCAAATTTTACTTCAAAGAAGTGCTCCGAATTTTCCCTAAAAAACATTTTCATTCCAATCATAGAAAAGGTTAACACATAATCTAATTCAAGCTTACACTTGCTTCATGTCATGTGTAAATTTCAACCACCAAACATTCAAGATTTCAATGACAATTTCAGCCCAAATAATAGATACATTTGTAACTTTGTTTGATGCCTAAATTCAGCTCCCAAGACACCCTAAATTCAGCCTTCAAATTAGCCCAAACTCAACCTAAGAACTTACAAGCCCACATAATAATAACATTTGGCATGTTTTGGGTAATTTATGGATAAAAAAGGACAAGCACATGGATAGAAAGCTGGAGAGGACAATATTACATCATTTTAGGTCAAACAAATGAAATAAATACCTTATAAAGAAGAAAACACATACACCAAAGTCTTCTCCAAGATGGTCTAATTTGACTTTCCAGAATAACCTTTGGTGTGTTGCCTTTAACTTTTAACTAAGATGTCCAAATGAGCTATTCTTTAATGATCTGAAAATATAACAGAACTATCTATAATACTGTTCCCAATAGACAACTCCAAAAACATATTAAAAAAGGGTCAAATTACTGTCCAAAGTTAGAGTTAGATTTGTGATAAAATTCCTGCCAAAATTATATTATGTTTTTCTATATAGAATTTGATTTTTTAGTTTGTAAAACTTCTTATTTAAATTTGATTTAAGTTATTTCATGTTTATTCAAGTGTTTATATATGTAATGATGGTTGGTTAGTCTCTTTCTTGGTTCCAAATCAAGAATGATGGTGGTTGAGGTGAGTTTTTAAGGTATGAATGAACCTTAATATTTTATCCTCTCACTTTCTTCATGAATGATTGATTATTGTAAATAAATTTTAGAAATCATTTAGGTAATGTTATAATCTTGAATTTCTATGCATTAACTTTAGTTTTTATATAAAGATTGCTTGATTCAATGTTATACTTAATGTGAAACTACTTATCCATTCTTAAGCAAGAATTCATCTTTATCTTTTTCAACTTCATTGTAATATCTTCCGATCTAATATCACCATCACTGATGTTAGGTTGATTTATCTTAAATATGTTGAAGGAATCAACAATACATCATCATTAAAGTTGATTTGAAACCAAGACTTATGTTTTTTTTTTCATTTAAAATCTATTCATATTCATTCATCTTTGAGAACAATTTCATTAATCATTTTCAACCAAGTTATTTTTAATTTAATCTCTCTTGAGTCTTTTTTTGTTACCTAACTTAATTTTTAGATCTAGCTCTCCATTGATATGACATTGATCTTACCGAGTTAATTGCTACATTGCACACTCAAGCATTTGCAAGTTAAAACAAGCCAATCAGAAATAACAGTAAAACAATTTTAGTGTCATTGTCAAAGAGCTAGAAAGTGAAGGTAACAAATTTAGGATTGATTATTGGAAAACAATGCGCGCGCGCGCGTGTATTCTAACATTTATTTATTTATTCTTTGCATGGTCGATATTACCACCTTTTATTTATGCTTTTTGTAATTATCTTCTAATGATTATTATGTATGATTGTTTTAATTATATTTTAACATTTATTTTTGTTAATATTGCTTACTAGTTGGAGTGTGGATTTTCTAATTTGTTGTATTTTTTTTTTCAGCTATTAGTTTATCTTATACATTTCTTTTAATTTTATTTGTATTTTTTTTATTCATATAGTCATTATATAATTTGTTTTCATTATGGCTAGTGTTGGAGATGTAGAGGGTAAAGGGAGTGTCCAAGAAAATGGAACTCCGCCATTAAATGATCAACCTAGTTTTTGAACTCTTAGAGAGTATCTTCACCCAGTAAGACAAAGTACACCTTTATGTATTATTTTTCCCTTTAACCAACAAGCTTTTAATTTGAAATCGAGCATGATTCAACTTCTTTCCACATTTCATGGTATGGATTCTGAAAATCCATACATACATATTAAGGATGTTGAAGAGGTATGTAACATTTTTATTGATAGAACAAGCACTCAGGAAACTATTCAGCTTAAATTATTCCTTTCTCTCTAAATGATAAAACCAAGCTTTAGATCCTTGTGTCCTAGGTCTATAGGCATATAAAGAGAAATGTAAATTGAGTTTCTGAAAAAAAAAAAAATACTTCCTCACTTATAGGACTATAACCTTATAACGTCAAACGATAAATTTTTCTTATAGTCCAAATAAGTCATTTCATCAAGCTTTGGAAAAGATTAAAGACTTGTTAAATGTTTGCCCTCACCATGCTTTCGAAATGTGAAGGTCAATAAGTTTTCGCTATAACTCTTTTACTGTAGATTTTAGAATGTTAATGCCAATCATATGTAATGGTGAGTTTTACAACGAAAAACCAAGTGAAGCCTTTGATTTTCTTGAACAATTGGCTGATAATATAAAGTAATGGGAAACCTTTCTCCCACTTCATGTTAAATCTAGAAACACCATTTTTCATTCAAGTGGGAAGTTCCAATTGAAATAGATCGATGACCTCAACGCTAAACTAGCCTTATTAGTTAAGAAAGTAGAGTCTCTTGAGCTTAAAAAAGTTTATGTTGTGAGTGAAAAACAAGAGGAAATTTGTGTAATGTGTGAGAGCAAAGGGCATAAGATAACTATGTTGCATTTCCCAAAACATATGAACGTAATGGAAACAATAAATTTACATTTTTTTGGGAGTCTTAAAGATCCCATTAGACAGATCTAGAATTGTTTTAGGGTTTTATGTAAAAATTTCCTGAAGATCAGATATTGTTTTTGGCTTTAAATATTTGCTTCAAAAGCCGAGTTGTCATAAACCACAAGTCATCCAATTGTCTGGCCTCTAACGATAATCCATACGAACTACTAGTTAGAAATCTCTTAAATCCTTTTAGAAGAGAGGAATTGCTATACCTTAGAGTGCTAGCTCTTTTCTTTTGTGTTTTAAGTATTTCAGTATTGTAATGTACTCACTTTTTTTTTTTTACCATCCACTAGAAATAAAAGACATAACTTTCTATTTATAAGGAAATCTAAAAACCCTATAAATGACAAAATATCAATTTACCCATTAAATAATATCATATATATTATTTTAGGCTAACTTTAGAAATTTATTCAGTCAACTCCCCACTTGATTTTTCTAAGTTTAGAATTGTAATTCTCTGTATAAATTATATTTTAGTCCTTAATTTTTAAAACTTATTTATAATCAAGTCACACTTAATTAAGCATCATATTTTAATTTCTAACAAATGATTCTTATGTGTGTGGTCCATTAAGTTCCCTAATAAGTTAGCTCAAATATAAATCATAATCCTATATAAAATATGATTAAATAAATTAAACAATTAATTGATTTATATTTGACGATCAAGTATAATATTTAGTAACCTGTCAAACTCCCTTTAATATTAGAAAAGTCATAAGTGGTTTGACTTAACCTTTCAGTGACCAGTTTCTCAGTGTAATTATTATCCCTTCATCAACAATGTTATAATCTAGACATTATAGCATAAAATATGCCTACTATGTTAAATCGTGTTTATTCTTAGCATTATAGTTATTGATTCTTTGAATAAGATTTAAAACTCTTTATAAATCTCATTCCACCTTGCATAACGATTTACAACAATACTATTTGAGAACCAATGAAACATTTTTTATAATTCACCTAGGATGATGAATGCTCTTTTGATTACTTAAATACCTTTATATAGTTCATGTTATACCCAATATATGTATGTTTGTTACCCTTGATTAGGACAACATGTAGCAGGATCAAAACATAAAACTTCATATATAAGATAACTTGGTGATTTAAAGTCTAAAGATCACTTACACAATCATCACGTGAACCTTTCCATAAACACATGTGATCTCTCCATATGAAATCCTTATGGAGTCACTTCAATGAACATGTTATCTGACACACCTACATATTAGTTCTCAATATCTATCATACCTTAGTTTATGAGAACAACTACTTCATTTCACAAAAAAAAAGAACATAATATATATTAGTCTCAACAACTCTAATTAATATCTGGTCTTAATATAGCATTGACCAGGAACATTTTAAGAACAATTCTTTAATGCAATAAAAATCTCATAATTATAACAACTTTATAATTTTCTTTGTAAAACATTTTTATCCCAATGACTTTATCTTCACTCTAGATTCATTAATCAAATATTTGATGAATATTAAAGATAAATAAGTCCTTATTAATAAATTAAATATATTTATATGAATAAAGTCAATGTCATATGTAACTAACTGATTGACTACAAGGCATATATACTAACAAACTAAGTGTCCTACTATTCTAACATTCAAGGAAGTGTTATATGGCTAAACTTCTTATTCATATAATGTTAGAAAGCCTTTCTTAAACCAAGTAGGCAATCATTACTTTGACACCTGTATGATGATTTAGTGGATATTGATGATGTAATCAAAGTATGTAGTATTTTTGGCTTGCTTATAATGGTTATAATATAGATGACCTTTTTAGGTGTAATAAATATTTTATAGAGCAAAGAGCCAAAGTTGAAGAAATTTTAAGTTGTGGTGTATTGTGACCTCTAAACATTCTAGTTAAATTACTTGCTAATGTGGCAATTTTTAGAACACACATGACAAATCTATTTGATCTTGCAATGGATTTATTCCAGTCTAAGACACCACCAATAGATGGCGATACATGAAGAGTCCAAAAAACAATTAACATCAATGAAGTAATTTATACTTGTAGTAAATGACAATTGCATTATCAACCATGTTTATGCCTCATCATCACATGTTACATTTTATGAAATATTGACTATGTACAATTTGTTAATAATTTCTTCTTCAACGTTTCATACAAAAATGCATATACTCATTTTCAACCCTTGCTTAACACACCATTATGCCATGTATATATTGGTCTAAATTTATATGGATGTCCAACTAAATGACGAACAAATAAGGATTAGAGAAAATCTACTCATTAGCATAAGGAAATAAATGCTAAATAGGGCACTCACATAATAAATATGACATATACAGTCAAATAGGTCATAATAGAAAAACTTATGAAACTTGTTCTATAAATGCAGGAAAACATCGTTCCGATGATGAGTAATATAAATGGCATATTAGTTCTATAAATGCAGGAAAACATCGTTCCGATGATATCTAGAATGAAGAGGTCAGTTCATTGGATTTAAAACATTTAAAACTACTTTAATTGATATTTAAATAGCAAAATTTTAAACTATTATAATTGTTTAAATATTTTTACATAAATAGCTTGATTTTCAGGGCAGTGATCCCATGACACCTCAATAACATGCAAATATATAGTTGCATGAACATGCCTGCCCATTTATTATTGAGGTAAGTTAGTTGTGTGGCATATATCTTGATAACATATTGATTATAACGTTGGTGGAGGAATGAAGGCATAAGATATACATAGTCCATCTACATGTTATTGAAATGACACCCACACCACAGGATGTCATTATGTTGACTAACCTCCTGATAGATGGAGCCCTGGTGACAGGATACAGATGGTCGGTTGATAGAGATGATTTAAATGATTGTTTGCTAGGATGAGTGCATATGATTAGTGTTTATAGAGGCTACTACATCAAATTGATATGGTTGGATACAAATTTTAAGACCCTAAGTAGATGCGACAAATGACTAATTGGTTATGAATGCTTGAGCATATATAAGGTATATGTTTAAAGGCTTTATTTTTATAAGTACCACAAACAATGTAGTGCTAGTGTTTTTTTTGACATTACTTGAGGACTTTTGGACCATTTCTAATTACAACCAAGGGGCTATGTTTTCATATCTCTATCATCAACTATGTAAAACATTTATAAAAAAAAAAGAAGACAAATTGATGAGAGTCTATTATTTCTCTATGTATAATTATTTTAACTATTATGACCCAATAAATACTTTGATTGATAGAATTAATTGCACTTTAAATACTAATTTAAAACCATTAATGTTATTAATATAATTCTAATCATGAAATCATTTTCATATTAGACATTTAAAGAGCTGGGGTAATAATATGTTCAACATTTACACTCAAAGGTCATTATCCATTGGATCTAGGTACTAACAAACTAAAATAATTTTGAAGAACACATTATTTTATATAAATTAAATGCAAAGCAGTTACTATCTTTGTAGCTTGTCATGTTAGATGGTATGAAGCTAAACATTTCACAATAAATCCCACTTATGTTCATGAGTTATACTAGGACAAGTTGGATACCTAGCAACCTCATCAAGTATAAGTTACAAAATTATTGTATTTTTTTTTATTTAGACGTCAACTTTTAGTTTTGACTTGTTATCTAATATAAGTCTTTCATATTGTTTAATACCACCAACTTCGTTAATATTCCGTGAGGTATCTCAGGTCTGGTTAGCACAAGTTCCATTACATTGCTTCGATATAGGTGGGATGCACTACCCTAATTGGGTAATGCAACTATTTGGTTTGTCTCAGAACATACTAAATTAAGTTGATACTAGTGACGAGCTGCACATTATTAGCCATCACGGAAAACATAAGGAGAATTAGTTGGTGATTCATGCACCTTACCTAAATCTTTGAGATATTAGGAGGGATTAGATACTTGAGGATCAACATCTAACAATACACACACACACATACATGAAATGATATTTTCCCATCATGCGTCAGTTTATTACACTTACCTGTTGCGTTTCCCTAGGTGTCCATATTATATGATGTATTATATACCTTGATATCCGAGATAGAAAATCGATTGACACAATATTTTTTAAATACAACATTTTTTAAAATTGTTGATGTTATTATAGATGATAAGTGCTAATTACTTTTTAATGTATGTATATAGATTTATTCCTTATGACGTGAGGCTAAAAAAGATCCACTATCAGTGAAGGCATCAATGAGATGAGTTCATAGTTTTGAAACCCGACTTAGCCCCGCGGGTCGATCCGGGATCTGGGGCTGGAACCGGGCCGAGTTTAAAAAAAATAGGGAAAGTTACAACTTGGTGTGACCAGGTTGACCCGGTCGATTGTAATCCGTTGATAATTTTTTTTTTGTTTTTTATCAAAACAACGTTGTTTTGATTTATAGAAAAATAAGGTTGATCCGGGTGACCCGGGAAAAACCCATGACCCGGGCCTTGGGTCGGGTCGACCACCAGGCTGGGTTTTAAAACTCTGGATGAGATGTGTCATGACCAACATTACACTCAATTTGTGTCGTGGTGGACTTCAAGAGATTTAGGAGGTTAAGTGTCTCAAAGCGATATTAATAAAAGATAACATCGCTTATCGTGAAAGTGTTGGGGATACTAGTTTATATTAGAACATCCTAGGCTCGTTTATGAGCTATATTGATATTGATGTTAACTTTTACAAGGATGCTACAAACCTGTCTTTGAATTAAACAAGTTGAGGTGATGATGCAGGTTCATCTATGAATTGAGGTGATTAGAAATAGTTAAATTGTATGATATAATATTATAAGAATTATAAATAAATGATCAGATATAATTATTTTAATTTTAATAAAATATTATGTTATGTGAATTATTAAATTTAATTATGAGTTGAATTG
>Ga0325404_1007190_pt1 | contig 11626 bp, 6 predicted proteins | sample PopdelMetagenome_18_FD_205664 | JGI IMG/M metagenome (GOLD analysis project Ga0325404, IMG submission 205664) | Populus deltoides microbial communities from Bellville, Georgia, United States - Xylem-Control-R1 | ecosystem: Host-associated > Plants > Phyllosphere > Stem > Wood/Secondary xylem... | reverse complement strand
TAATAGACACATTTTGAGTTGATCGTAATAGGTTACGACTTGTGAGAACATCACACAAATTATATAGCACAATTGGTTTCATACGAATTTGTTCGACGCAATGTCTATCACCTCGATTCAAAATGCTATAAATATAGAATTCTCGTTGAGCAATTGCATTTATACGTGGTTCTCTTGGTATATAAATTCTACTTCTTTCTCGTTCAATAATAGCTACTCCTACAGCTATGACAGTTACAGCTGCTCCCATACATGTTGCATGATTAATCTTACTATCCATGATAAGAAAGTGAAGTTTTCTGATAATGAAACCTAAAAAGTATGGAGAAATAAACATTCAACAAGCATATCAAATAATTACACAATCAATATAAGAAATTATGATCAAACTGACACAATCAATATATTTGGATATATTTGGATAGCTAGAAATACTTGTAATTCTAGGATGTCATGTTCAATTCAATTATGTAGTTCAGATGTCATTGAAAATAAAAGCAGAAACAATTACCAGATAACAAGTTTTGAATCAAATCTAACAATCACATTAATGGTTTAGTTTAGAAGAGTTAACATTACTACAACATTAGACTTTACACAAACAAAATACAAACGTCAAGCAGTACAGTAAAAGAGAAGTCATGGAAATTTGTAAGCTTCTTCCTCCCTGCTATTTCTCAATCCTAGGACAGAGAGCGTGATTGACTTGGTAGATAAAGTGGTTATTTGGTAAGTAAGATGGGTTTTTTTTTAATTCAAATTTTAAGATTAATATTTAAATAAATTTAAATAAATCATATTAATGCAGAAACATGTTTTCAGGATTATCGGCCAAAGATACTTGGTTTTAATCAATATATAAACTAGCTGTTTTGCCATGCTTTGCTTGGCCTGCCCTTTTTAAATAAATAAATAAATAAATAAAACTCAAGAATTGCCCCTTCTGCAAAGTCTGGGGAGAAAGGAAAAGCTCTTTTTAAGCTTTTGATTTGAAATTCAAGATTAATGTTCATAATAATTATTTTCCTTAAATATATAAAGCAACAAGGATTTTGAAATGAAAAGATGTTATGCAGAAAAGAAGAAAAAAGAACTGTCTGCCTGTTGTGCTTCTTCTTTTTTAAATAAATAAAAATATAAATTATTCTCTTCTCACTCTATCTTTTTCTCCCTTGTTCGAACCAAATCAACAACACAAAAACTCTCTCAATAATCTCTCCTCAAAGCCTGATCGGTGCCTTCTCTAGTACTGTTCTTCTAACCCCAAACATCGCTCAAATTTTTTCCCTTTCCTTCTTTTCACGTTAGCTTCCTCTCAATCCTTTCTCTCCATAAAACACTGAAGCCCCATGTCATGTCTCGTGACTTCAACAACTCTCCTCCTCTCAATCCCCACCTCAATTTCTCCGTGTCTCCCTTACAATCAATCCCCGACAACAACCTTCTTCACCTTTTTCCTCTCTCATGACTTCTCCCCCCTTTAAAATATTAATGGTTCTCTAGCTGTCTTCACCATGCTGAAGGGGATAAACTAAAGAAAAAAGTTTATTGTGCCAAGGCAATGGGTTCCCTCCACGTCAAAGCAATTTTCCTTCTCCAGGTAATAGCAATAACTCCCTATACTGCCTAGACTATACATATTGTCAATCAAGACAGTCATGGGGCATGGAACAGAGATAGAAGCCACGCTATCTCTTCTCAGACCAATACCCAGAAAGAATGATGTCCTAAGTTATTGAGTTTTGAATTCTATTGACAGAAAGCTAAAGATTGAAAAAGTGTGGTAGAGCAGAAATATGGCGATGGGATGAAAAGCTAAAGATTATCAACATGCATATTAAACAAGTAAGATCTGAGATCCTATACAAAATAGAGCATGAAATTGTTTTGATTTTTTCTCAAGAATTAACAAGCTCACAAGATTTATACCACAATCACAAAAAATCCAAATAAAGAACAGGAAACAAAAAGACAGATAATATAGAAATATTTGAGGAAAATAATTACCTGAAGAAATAAAGGCCTCGTTTGAGAAAGATGATTTTTTGTTCTAATAATGAGATATGAGAAAGGGAGATTTACAGCCACACAATAATTTTTTGAAGAGATCAGTTGTAAAGTTTCAGAGAGATTTGTTTCATTCGTAAGTGAAAAAGGAAAGGAAAGTGTTTTCCAAGAATAAAAAGGGGAAAACACTTTCCGGCTGTTAAAGTTAACATTTTCTGTTGACCAGAATTTAAATTTCTTTGACTAACTTTCTATGTAGTTGCCAAACATGAAAAAGTGAGGAAAATGATTTCTAAAAAAGTGAATTCCTGGAAACAAACGGGGCCTTAATGTGTGTTTGACATCATGATAATTTGTATGATTGTAATTTGAAAAATATTAATTAAAAATAATAATAATTTATAGCTTTTTTTAATTAATATTTCAATTGAGATTTTTTAATGAATTCCATATAAATTATATGATATATATTGATTAACTAAATATAGAAACGCAATAAAAAAAAACGGAACCTTAATTAAATTTTGTTAATTTAATTAAAATAGAAGAAAGGCCTGATAATTATTAGCATATAACATCAAGCTCCCAAAAGAAGGCCCATTAAGGTCTTAGGAAAAGCGGGTCAGGCTTAAATGGGTTAGAGAAAAAACGGGTGGGATTCATCGGGGAGTTTCCGCTCCTCTGCACAACACACACGTAACCGAAAGACTCTGTGTATGTAATTTAGAAAAACCCACTCCGCCCGCAACCCACCAGCCAGAGCTGCTAAATATTATTAGTATTTAGTATCATCGGCTGCTTCCTTTCTTTTCCCCCGAGCCTAAACCTAAACCTAAACCTAAACCATTCCTCTATTTCTTTCTTTTTAGGGTTTCATTCATTGAATTCAGATAGACGATGGATGGATCAAATTCTTTGGACGATTCTCCATCGAGGCAAGCCCAAGCCCAAACCCGAACTCATAGCGGAGGAGGAGGCGGAGGAGATGCTCCTTCTAATCCGTCGCAACCGCAACCACAATTACAATCACAATCACAGAGAGAAGGAGAGGAAGTAGATGAAACGAAGAAGGAAGAAGAGGAATTAATTGAGAAAGCGCAGAAACGGATTGATAAAATCACTTCTTCTCCTGATAATCCTAACCCTACTCTTCTCCACGCTCTTTCCTCTCTTCTCGAAACTCAAGAGTCACTGTATGCATACCCCCCCCCTTTTCCCTATTCATTTTTTTATTACATATTTTTGTTTTTATTTTCATCTCTAACTAATACTTATTTATTTCCTTGCACTTGAAAACAATGCACAGAAAGCTTATCACTTCCTGATATTTGCTGCCTGTATAGTATACCGCACACTGTATGCTAATAGGAGGAATTACTGATTTCAGGGGGTGGTGTAGATTTCTAGTTAGTTTGGTTTTTATCCCGGAATGTAACTTTGATTCTTTTTCGTCTATTAGGATAACGTCATTATACTCTTATATTGGCACTATCATCCTTTATTCAGTTCTGGGCTTGATATTTTAATTTGAAATGCATATGGTATTCGAAAACATGAAAAATGTGCACAAATTATTGTATATGATTTTAGATAGCATTTTCGTGTCGATTGCTGTCAGTTCAAATACAGTATCTGCAGTAGCATAACCAAATGAGGGTTCCCAATGAAAGGTCATATGAATCTTGTTGTTTCTTGCCAATGTTTCCTCTACAGCTGCTAATATCTTTAGGTTGAAAACCTGGTGGTGGTAACTTATACCAGGGAAACTCTTATTCAAGTGGTCATATTTTCATGACAGTAAGGATGGATCGTTATGATCAGAAAATATGGTTACGTTACATCTGACAACATTACTAACACACTATCCACTTTTACAGCAGTCTGTGATTAGTGTCTTCTGGGATTCTCAAAAACATCAAAGTATTTAAGGAAAATCTTAAAGTGGAAGAACGGGTTGGGATATACATTACAAAAAAAAAAAAAATGGCATGAGCCTTATATTTTGCACGCGACTGTCTGTTGACTTTGAAGTATTTGAAGTATAGGTCTTGTGTTCAAATCTTATCTTTGCACTCTGCAGGGCGCGGCAGCTTCCAGAGGCAACCCTTGAAAATAATATCAGGGCTGCAGATGAGAGATCTTTAGCTGATTTAGATGAAAGATCTTTAGAATCTGTTGGAGAAGATAATGATGACATAGATATTGATGGTGGGGAGAGACGGCATGGTCGAGACCTTCGTGATGTAAAAATAAAGTTTGCGGAACTTGATGAAAGTGGAAGAGATGACTTGTTGAGACACATGCCTTCACGTGGATGGACAAGACACAGAGGGAGGGGGAGGGTTAATGAAACAGCACTCGAGAATGAACAGGTTTCAATATCTCCAGATTCTGGTAGTCGATCAGGATCAGGACCAGGACGGAGTGCTAGAGATAGGAATTCAAAGAATCTTTTGGATGTGAAGAAAGGACCAGATACAAGAAAGTTCCAGGGAAATATTCTTTCCGATGGTTTGGCTGTGGAAAGAGACGATAATGATGATTGCTTTCAGGGTTGCAGGATCGGAACCAAAGACATTTCTGATCTGGTGAAGAAAGCAGTTCAAGCTGCTGAATCGGAAGCTAGAGGAGCAAATACACCTGCAGGTGCCATCAAAGCTGCTGGTGATGCTGCTGCTGAATATGGGTCACGTCTTCTGATCGCTCCTGCGCCTTCACCCACTGCAGGAGGTAATTACTTAATATTAGTACTACACTTTTGTTTCATACCACTCACAAGTAATTGAATGCATTGATTTCTTCTAATGTGAATTTCATTTTTTGTTTAATAATATCACAGTAAGCTGAATTGATTTCAATGGGTTTTGCCTTCATTATATTTATATTACAAATTTTCTCAGATACTGCTGCTGGAATTAATGGATGCTTGTTATTGCTTCGACATCCAAAATCGGGTAGATATGTGTGTGTGTGTGTTCATCATTTGCTAGTTATAGTACAACTTCATAAGCACTTATCAAATTTCATCTTCTTTTTCAGGGAACGCAACAAACTATCTCCTTAGTCATGATAATGAGGGAGCAGTGCTCCAAGAACTTCACTGGTTCAAGCAATCATATACATCTTGGTTTCTTGGCGATTATGTTTCTCAAGGTACATACATATATATACAGTTCTTTACTCGAAAATGCACAACCTTACCTGCCTAATATTGCTTATTGGGTACATTACATGCATGATACAATATAGATTCTAGATATCACAATTTCCAGATACTAGACTGGACTTAATGTTTATTCTTAATGCTTTAATTAAGGCATTGCATGTGCTTCATCTCTATATCTTTCCCATCCACACACTTCCACTCAACCTTTCCAAGGCTTGTGCTTCTCCTCATTCTGTTATTGGCCAGATCATCAATGGAACTAACGAGTTTTTACAGAATCTTTCCTAGGTGGGTTCGGCTGTAGCCTAGCTTTCAACACCCATGTGCGCTCACAAAATGTGCAAACTATATATATATATATGTATGTATGTATGTATGTATGTATGTATGTATGTATGTATTGGAAAATCTCAACCACTATAGTTGATATTGTATATGAATTGGTTATTTAATAAAATAACAGTAAATGTTATTTCATATTCATGATTCTAATACTAACTGGTATCCTGACCTGCTTTGTGTTTGTTTCCTTGTCCCTTCATCTGTTCTTTCTTCATGCAGATGGCAGCCTTTACACTGCCACTCCTGTCGATCCTGTTTTCATTTTGTTGCCCATTTTTGAGGAAGCTAGAATGAAGGTAAATACAATTGTGTTATCTGGTTCTTGTTCTCATCGTTTGGATCAAAAGCAAGTTGTCTTCCATTTTGTCTTCATCCCTAGTTAAAAAATTTCTTTCAGCTTGATTATGATCTACTGATTGCATTTGAAGGAGGGGCATAAATTTACTCAACTGTAGGAAACTTTTTAGTCCATTCTGTGCATGTCGCCATGTTCTCTAACTTCTAGAGTAAATTAACTTGCAAACTACAGTAATTGATGGGCATGGCAACCGGTTCTGGTTGACTTTTCTTGGTTTCTATTCTGATTGTTCTGGAATATATGCATAAGAGTTAAGAATGTTTAATCATTTTTCCATGGCAGCATTGTCATTCTTCCACCTTTATTTAAATAAAACTATTTTTTCCTTGTATGCAGAAGAGGGATGATCTAGGGAAGTTCAGGCAATTAGATGAGATAATATTCATCAATGACTATCCTGGGTATCATCATCTAATGTCCATTGCAGAGAACTGTATGGGAGTAGTTTGTGAAATCAAAGGTCGTCTACTACCTTTGTTTTTCTGGTGCAAATTCCAGTGACTAGTGTGCTGAAATATATAAAGTAAATCTTGTTATTTTATAGTACAAGGTTTGTTATTTTCATATACATGCCATATTACTATTCTGATATGGTAGGACAGAGCCACTGAACTTTTATTAGCTGTTTATTCTTTCCTTTTCTTGTGGAATCCAATCAGGATTTCAGATTGATTTTTTGATCAGTTGATAAGAATGTTTTCTTAGGCTATATGCTTGGTTAGATTTTGTTCCATTGAGGATGCACGCACGGCTAAGTAATTAGGTCTTATCATCCTTGAACTGATGGGTCCTAATTTCAACAATGTCTGCCATGGGCGATGTATGACAGCTATCAAGAATGATATTGTTTGCATATGGCAAGCATGAGATGGCCAAATTTTGAATGGGAAAAAATTTAATATTGTAACTTCTGTGAAAATATTATCCATGATATTAAATTGCTTTTGTTTGATAACACTCTCTTCTTGTTCAGAAATTGGATCTTCCAAGTTTTTTCGGCTGGATGATTCAAAGGTTTTAGCTTGGCTGTACTGCAAGGTCTGTCTTTATCTGTTTGAACTTAATCTTGCTACAGGGCTTTAGGCATGTCAAGAATTATCTTTCATCTCTATATGTTTGACTAGTCATGCCTACTTGTGGCACAATTGGACTAATCAGCTACACCACTTAACTTGAATATATCTCTCATGATTATCTGATGTCAGTTACTTTCTTCTCTGATAATGTTTTTGGAAAATAATTTTGTGTTCCGGAGTTGATTCCTATCAATTTAAGTAAAAATGCTTATAGAGGGTCATAAAGAATTTTCTTTAACCTGAAATTGAGTTTTTTTTTACTCTCTGATATACAAGATCTGTACATACAGGTGTTCCAATTAAAAAAGGCTCTATGCTCATTGGACAAGAACTATGCTGCTCAAGATGAGAAATATACATGTATGTCCTTAACTAGAAATGATATATGACCTTTATTTGAATTCTCCTTCCTCGACATTAGTGAACACACATACATAAATACGATGCATGTACATAGGTCTACTCATGGATTTGGGGGTGGTTTTTGGTGCAATTTTCTGTCCAGTCTAGCATGGAGTTGTGAAATTTGCAAACTTGACACCAATTTCAAGACATCATAACTGCTGATGTCAGGTCAAGCGTGGTTGGCTTGAAATAGGGATGGGTATAGATTTTGTAATAGTAATAATAATTAAAAAAAAAAACAAGAGAGGGGGCTATGAGATTTTAAATATGAAACTAATCCTCTCAAGAAGCAATGTTAAACCAAAAAATGTGTCTTTCCAATCATATTTATAGTGGATGAAGAGATTATAACAAGCTTATAAAAAATAGTTGAATTTAAGAACCAAAACTTTAAGCTAACATGCAATCAATGAAGCATCACTTATTTACACAATTAAAAAGAAATAAAATTATGAAATAATATATAACTGATAGATTTAATATAATTACATTAGACAAGAATGTACAATTGTAGAAAAAGGTTTTGGGATGGCTCAAGAAACTAATTTGGATTGATGTGTCGAATGGATTGTTCTTGCACAATCCAAGAGAAAAAAAAAAAAAGACATCAAGAAAACTCGTATAAGATCCAGAGAAATCTTTGCTCCTCATTAACTTATCTCTTTTTATTGGTGCAGTAGCTGGAGCGGTTTCAATATTAGGGGAGTACGTGAAGGATGAGCCATGGTTGATGCTTCTGTTAGATCATTTGAAGTATTTATTCAGATTTAAACTCTTACAGAGATATGATATATTGTCTTTGTTCAATAAACGAGCTTAGTATAGAAAACAAGATGAAATCCTTATGTGAAATGATTTCCTTTATCTGCCTGACCTGGTTAGTTTATGGGATTTGATTGCAGATTAAATTTACTCGAGGTAACTAGTAAAGTACTGGAAGCTGAAAATTTTCCGACCAATGCCGAACATAATCCGGTTTCTTCCAGTTTGTTACAGGTACAAATTACAGCGCATCAGATCCTTCTCTTGCACAAAATAGCTAGCTGGTCGAACATATTTTTTTGCATATCTGGGACTGTTGCAGGCTGTCATACATATTTCGAATTGTATAATTCTGTTAATTTATTACTTTTTTTAAAAAAGTTTTTGATATGTTACAAGTTGAATGTGGAATTTGCATAGGCCACCTTGTACATTTGTCATGATCACATACCCATTTATTTTTAGTCATGGTAAGCCCAAAGTGAGCATATGTGTAAATTGTTTATTCTATTTGAGATTGAAAGTTGTTTGGAAAAAAAAAAACATCAATAGGGCATGATGAGAGTAGAATTTCATGAATACTAATAGGATGAGCTGTTTGTGTTGGAAAAGAGCGTTGACACAACAAAGATTGACAGGATAGCGGGTTGTATAAAAAGAGACATTAGGGAATGTCAGAACTTCACATCTAGGGTTCCTGCTGACTCTTAGACTGATTATTGTGTTTTTTTTTCTGGCAGGAAAAGGATAGGAGTGAAGATAAAACAAAAAGAAGTGGAAAGCAAGCTAAAAAGGCCAAGGTAGAGACAGAATCAAGGAACATAAGAGAAATGTTTCGCAGGGCTTGCAGGAAAAGCTAAACAGTAGTCTCTTATTGAAAGATAGAAAGGAGAGAAGATAATGGATTCTGGTCTATTTAGTTTTTGGTTGCGACAGACCTCACCCAGTCTTGACTAGTGTCTTGGGGTGTGAATACATCATCCATTAACAACAATGCAATAGTTTATCATATATTCTTAGTGTTGATTCCTGGCATCCCTTTTACGTCCAATGGTACTTTAACCTATTAGCTCAGCTTTGCCTAGTTTGTATTCTTTTTATATGTTATCATGCAACCTAACCAACCGCCCACACCAAAGCCCATTATGAGAAGCCAGCTTAATAATGTTCATAATTATGTTCATTGAGCTTCGAAAAATGTTGGAAATTACTGTAGGTGTTGAAAAGAGTTGAAATTAGTGTAGGTGTAGCTATGCACATGACTTCCAAGGATTGCAAACAACTTTCAAAGATCATTGTTCATACGAAATCAACTCACATATCACGAGACAACTTGAATAACAAGGCTGAAGAAAAGAAAAGAATATTAGTTTGTGTAGTTAATTAAAATGATTTGTAAAAACCTTACTTCTTAATTATTATATGCTACATTTTGACATGGCTTGGTATATTCCATCCACATTTGCGTTAGGGTAGCACAATTATTTAAGCGACGGACAACTCATCAGACTAACATCCTTCCTGTCCATGGTATTTCAAGGGATTTATTGCATTGCACCTTCCCTTCATAACAATAAATACTCTTCCAAGAGAATTGAGGAACATGCTAGAGACCAACCCAGAATGAACGACCACTGATGTTGTGAATAACTGATGAGTCGGGAGATGTTACACACCATTCATACCAAACCTGCATCATAACAAGTCATTTTCAACCCCACATTTCAGAATGCGTGCATGCTTGAGCATCAACATGGATCCAGGTTTCACTTATGATTTTCTATGCATTATGTGATGTCAAGAAATTTAAAGAAGCTGTACATAAAATAGTTATGAAACCAATCGTGTGTTTTACCTTAAAAGAACCACAACAATGCCAAAAATGTACTTCTAAAGAAGAACCTGGCTTCATGCAAATTGGTGTCCTAAGAGGGAAGAATATTGCAAACCTGGAATATAGGCAATCACCAATTTACCGTCATATTCAAGGGCAAGTTGTTATATGTTAGACCTCAACAGTTATCACGACCAAAAAATTTAATATAATTTGTGCTGAATCAACTAAAATTCTTTCAACACTATAAATGCCAAGCATATAAAAAGTAGGTGGGTATCTTGAAATGAGAGGAAGGAACATGAAAATCATAATTGCAAGCAGCCAGAGAAAGGAACGCCCAATCCATATAAATTCACTTAACTCGTCAAATCAAGAAATTAAATATTATACCAATTGAACATGTCTGGTGTCGCCGTTGATGGTTTAAGCTAAGAAGGTTGCTAGTAACCTTTTTGTTGAAGAGAAGCAACTTTCTATCAGATACCAGAGGATGACTGACCCTTAAATTCAGTGCTATAGTGGAGTTATATGATGGTCTACTGTTTAAATTTTTAAAATTCAAATGCAACTGCCTGGCTGATTCTATATCCATGACTTTTTTTTAACTAACCTCGTGTTAATTCAATCTTTCCTCAAACTATTTGCATGAGATCTTCACACTATTAAGTAAAATGGAATCACCAATGCAATTAACCATTTTCCTAAACACATTTCTATGTCATTAATACACGTGCCAACTCAAGTTTGTATTCGTGTTTTTTTAACTTAGATAAACTTAGGCATAAATCAAAGGAAATTCTGTGTTCACATTTGATGTCCAATTTCTAACTTGACATGCACTTGAGGGTCTCAAGATCACACTCCAAATAAGATCAAATCAAATTAATAGGTGTAGAAGTCAAGCTTCCAGAAATGGTATCAGCTGATAACATTATCTAACTGTAAAACCTATATGCGCAAAACAGGAACTAGCCTTGGTTACAACATATCATGAACCATAGCTGATCCAGTGTCACATGGTATCTCAAACTGCAACCTTTTGTAGCGTTGATTGTTTTTTTTGGTTAAGTAATCTGGATGGGTGAACGTAAAGACCTGTACAGGGAAAGATTATACGAGTAGCTAAAAATGATTGATCTAAATGTTTTCTCAACTGAAAAAAGAATATAAAGAACAGTGCAGTAAATACATAATTTGCATGATTAATAATAATTCATTAAATACTAAGAATCATGAACTGATCAGATACAGGACCTACCATGCTAGCAGTGGGTTAGTCACATCAATTTCACAAAGCCATGGACCTAAACATGGCCCATATATCAATTAACATGCTGTGTTGAAAGTGACTTATAGTTTTGGAAGGAGCGAGCCTTGCTACATTATGCAGTTGACAACATATGCAGTCTCAAAGTGTACAAGATCTTTGTGCGACTTAACCTGCCCAAAAAAACACAATCCACTCACATGATTCCAATTGAAACAAGAAAACAACAACGGATAAAAAAGATGCAAACACCGTACATTATTATATAGCTTGGCAGCTATCACCGGTTGGATAAAGCTAGTGTAGCTGGAAAAGAAAACATAAGGAAGGAGAAGAAGCAGAAGAAATTATGGTAACAATATCTTCCCATCCTTTTAGCTTAACCAAACTCTGTTGCAACAAATAC
>Ga0325404_1007187_pt1 | contig 11628 bp, 4 predicted proteins | sample PopdelMetagenome_18_FD_205664 | JGI IMG/M metagenome (GOLD analysis project Ga0325404, IMG submission 205664) | Populus deltoides microbial communities from Bellville, Georgia, United States - Xylem-Control-R1 | ecosystem: Host-associated > Plants > Phyllosphere > Stem > Wood/Secondary xylem... | reverse complement strand
TGTTCAAGTTCATACAACATAGAATTCACAAGCTCGCCATCAGTTAAATGGAGGTTTGGTATGGAAAAAGAAGCTTTTAGGTTATATTCAATATCATCATGCATTGAACGCTAAATTTGATCAAGCCGGCCCTTTGAATCAACAACTCTGTTGTAATTTATTTCTGGGTTCCGTAAAAACAAAAAAAATCAAAAAATCATATTTGAAAGAAAAACCAAGAAAAATAATAATAGTGAGAAGAGGATGTCAAAGTGTCTAGAAAATGACTAAAAATTAATTGAGAATGTTTAAAAATACAAGGATTAAAATTTAACATTATATTGTTGACTGATGAGAGCCCGACGGACAAAGAAAATTCAATTTGAGGAAGAAAAGTCCAAAATCAGAGGTTTATGGACTCAATTAAATTTTATTAAAGGTTTAATTGAATTTATGGAGGGTTTGATTGCAAGAAAAATTGATATTGAAGTCAATTTATGCTTTAATCGGAAGAAATTAAAGTTCTGGGTCAAATTATAATTTTTTAGAGTTAATTTGGTCAAATCAGGGGCTTAATTGCATATATATTGAAGTTTAATGGCTAATTAGAGACTTAATTAAATAAATCTGAAACCAAGGACTAAATTGGAAAAGGCGCTTAAATAGAGGAGTTGTAACTGACGGAATCAGGGGTCAAATTGAAGAAATTAGAAGTTTATTGATCAATTAAGGGTCAAATTGCATAAATCAGATACCAAAGACTAAAATGAAAAAGGCGGCCAACTTCAGGGCCGACGATTGAATTTGACGGGGATGCAATTGAATTGATTTTTAAAATCAAAATTACAATTTAAGATTTGATTGAACAAATAACAAATTGAGAACTGATTTGGACTTCATGTTTTTTACGCCATTTCCTTTTAAATGAAACGACGTGTTTTGTGTCATGACTGGATAGGGGTAGTAGGCCTCTCTCCCCATGTATTTGCCTATAAATACAGAAGAGGAGAGAGCTGCAAAGGGGGCAGAAAAAAGAGGAGCGAGGAGGAGAAAAAAGAAGAAGAAAAAAAACAGAAACAGAGAAGAGAGAAAGAGTGAACGAAACGAAAGAAAAGAAAATAGAAGAGAAAGAGAGAAGGAAGAGTAGAAACAGAGCAAAACAAAAACACAGGAGGAGAAGAACCATCGCCCAGCGCAGCAGCTCCACCGTGCTTCCCAGCCACCGCCTCTGCCACCGCAAACGATAGCGAACAAGCTCCTTCAATCCAGGTAATCTTCTCTCATTTGCTTATTTGTCTTCCTATTTGGTTTCATTTTACATGCAGGACGTGAACAATTCACGTTCTCTAGCAAAATGAAAATATGATTAGCTAGTTACTGTGCTGCGCACAGTAACCACTACCTTTAGGCTGATTCTAGCCCAATTTTGTTTTGGGCCTATCTCGGCCCAATTTCTTTTTGGGCTAGGTTCGACCCACACAAAATATTTTTATTTTTAAAAGAATTGTGATTTTTCCGCATAATTTTTATCAAATTCGCTTAATATTGGTTGCTATTTTTACACCGTAAAAATACAAATCCGGTATGTTTTTTTATGCATACAAAATAAAAAAGATCATATTGTATTTTCATACAACAAAGAAAATTAAAAAAAATGTTTTAGCATGCATATCGGCTTTAATAACCAGTTTATTAAAGTCACTAGAACTTGACCAATATTTCAAAAAAAACAAAAAATATTTTTGTTTGGTTTTAGTACTAGGGACTACGAGTTTATACGTAAAACGTATTCTCGATATTAAAAAGATAGTTTTTTTTTATTTTGCTTAGTTTTTTTATCAGATAATAAAACAATGCAGTCTACCTTAGGTAGGGCGTATTTGGGGTATTAATACCTTCCATTTACGTAACCAGTTTCCGTATCCAATCTCTGAGACCAATTAGGGTTTCTAGTTACCAAAATACTAGGTGGCGACTCCCATTCCATCTTTCCACTGATAAGAGACAAGAATTCCTTGTCTCTCCATATTTGTCAGAATAGATACCAATACCCTGAGAGGGTGGACGATTCGCCGCGACGCCGCACACGTGCGACAAACTTCATAAAAAAGGATGATGCTAACAAAACGATGCCTTAACTATAAAGAAGTTGTTGCAATAACCCTAGTAAAAGCCTCAACCCATTCTTTAACATCCCCAAAAGGCCCTAAAGTTCTACAAGCAAACTGAAATGTTGGATAAATTGTCCTGAAACTTATACTTAAGTCATCAAAGCATGTTGCCCCTTTAACATGACCAAGCAACAACCTATGAAAATAGAGTTCTCTAGTAGCAGGATGAATATATGTCATCCGACCAAGACAAAAACCCTGTGACATAGGAATCCACTCGTTTTGCCCAGCATCCCAAACATATTTATTTGGGAACTGTGAATAATAAAGGCCTTTTGCTTCAATATTAGTCTTGTTTCATTCAAACAATTTTGTAAGCATTGTCCTATTAACTCCTAGCCTTTGAAGAATAGATGAGAGAGATTGGTTTCCTGAAAATACAACATGATGTTGCAACGAAAAATGTACACAAAGTCTTTCTACATATGGGTTTCTGGAATGGATTGGGAATGCAAAAGTCATCAAACAACTTTATATAGGCAAATGAATTTGCAATTAAAATAGGCTTAAATCTCATCATCATTCTCCTTTTCAACAACCACCTTGCATCGATCAAAGGACCAGATCTCAACATTGATGTGGGCATTGTAACAAAGCAAAAGCTCTTGATTGTATGGAATAAAATGGCAATTTGAGAGAGGAACACCAGATTTTATGATTGACAAATCAGGCAATAGACGACTTTTATAATAGACAAACTCGTTCTTATCAAAAACCAATTATTTTTTAAATGTTTTTGGGAAATATTTTGAACACTTGTTCTTTTTCATGTATTTAGCTTTAGGATTCACAACTCCACGTGGGCCATGCAGCATGAATCTTGAGACAATTCTATAACAAATTGGATCCTGATTTTTGTTAGATATTTTTACAGAAACAATTGAATCAACATCCTCAAGGGAATGATATTTGAATTCTAGCGCAAGCCAAATCAATAAATGAGTGTATGGCAAGTCATTTTTTTAACTCAATCGCGTGCACATCTATAAAAAGAGAATGTGAATGGAATTGTGAAAATCGATGTTGTAATAAAAATTAAACTAAAAAGGGATTTTACTTGTATAAAAAAAATTACCAGCTATTGTTCGAACAAAAGGTTTCCCTGATTAGATGAAGTGTATCATATCTAGAAGTTTTGATATAAAATGCTGCCTGAACTTTGATTGAATGATCAATATTAGCCCCCATCGATATCAAAGCGAACATTAAATTATAAGCATGAATATCATAATGGAAGTTTTTTTTTTTTATGTTGGACCATTGACTAAGTTAAGGAGCATATCAAGATAATCAGGTGTTTGTTGTGAAGTAGGCAATTTCATCTTTCCACCATCACAACAAAGTGTAAAGGATAAGTTTGTTTTAGTTGAATAGCCTAACCGTTCTTGATGAAAAAAAAAAGCATTGCAATGTTTACACTTGTATGATTTATCATCGAAGTCAATGTATTCAACCAAATACACTGCATAGACATAAACACAAATGAGAAAAAAAACATGTTTTTTTTGTCAAGGTCGTAAAGTAAGGATTAATATAACATGGTGGAACAACTCACACTTTCTCTTCCTTTGATAGGAGGCTTGACCAATGCTTGGTAGTTAAGGAAGAAGAGGTGTTGAAAACGCAACAACTTTAGTGCATAAAGGATGACCACTTGATTCTAAAGCATCAATGATGTTCGAAGATGAAAAATCAAACATATATGCAGGAGAGATTGTATCAAATCAAGTATGTTCACTAAAGTTTGGTGATAAAACTATAGGCCCAATATGAGCATCTTCCATTAAAACAAAACATGAAATGAGTTTAGATGTATACAAAGTAGCAATGGGTGTGATTTTTAAACCTTAGTTATCAGGAAGTTGGTCATGATAAAAAAATGAAAGCATAACTAACAAGAGTGTAAGGAGTATATCTAGTTAGCCCAATGATAAAACTCGGTTGAAGGTGTTGTAGATTGTCGTGTGATGAAGTTCCTTTTAAAAAAGATCAAAAAAGAAACATAAAGATTAGGAAACCGAAGCCCCTTTTCAACCTAAATTCCAAGTATATGGATATGAAGCACCAAAAAAACAATATCAAAAGCATTCATAAAGTGTCAATGGCCATCGAAAGAGATAGATTTAAAACTAAAAAACCCTAATACCTAACCAAAATACGTTATAACATAATGCGTTTAATCAATTAAAGCAAATGTAAGAAGGCATTTTTTTTTGTTATTGTTGAAAGGAAACCCTAGGTATCTAACAAAGTGGCAAGTCTAAATAAAAACAAACAATGAATGCTTAACATATGACCTAGCACCTTGAAATAGCAACATTTAAGGTCAATTATATTGTCTTAAAAAAACTTTAAACAATACAATATTTTCTATATATATAAAAAAAAAACCTTTATTGTGTTATAACTCATTTCTGAGTTATTTCCCAAATCCACTTCCTTTTCTTCTAAAAAAAATAAAATAATAAAATAAAGACTCACAACATGGAGAAAGCAAGCCAATGAGGATATTAAATATATGGAAAAATCAAGCTGCAATTTTAAAGAAAACTCAAAGCCTAATTGTACCCCATTATGCTAAAAAATAAAGATATAATGCAAATTCAAGGTCAAATTAAATGATTATTGGACGAATTTACATAAAAATTAAGCCCAAGAACATAATTAAATTTTTATAGGCCAATTTGATTTAATCATGTGTCAAATTCAATTTTAATTATGTTTAAGAATTAATTTGGGTCCAATTGAAGGATTTAATTAAGTGCAAGGACTTAATTATATTTTAAATTGGTCAAATTAATTCTATTAGGGGCTTAATTGGTGAAAAATTAAGATTGGGAGTTCAATTTGGGTTTAATTGAGAAGATTGAAATTTTAAGAGACCAAATTTAATTTTTATCAAGTTAATTGATTGAAATCAAGGGCAAAATTACAAGAAAATTAAAGTTTTGGGATCAATTAAGGGTTAAATTGATAGATTTCACGGCCAATGACCATTTTAGAAAAGGAGCCAAACTATAGGGGCTTAATTGATAAAAACCAAGGGTGAAATTGAAGAAATTAAAAGTTTGATGGTCAATTAAGAGTTAAATTACATAAAGACAAGACCAAGTATCATATTGAAAAATGCGCGTATATTTGGGGTTCAAATTGAAGTTCGACTAGGGCTTAATTGCATTAAAGCAAAAGTTTAGGGTCAATTAGGGGTGCCATTGAGCAACATTGATAGATGGAGGACTAAATTGAACGTTGAAAAAAAATACCAGACGACGCGTCGTTCATTGTTCATCGTTTTCCTTGAAAAGTTGCTCAAGCCACCTCTTTGCAGGTGCATTTAATGCCTCATATGTTCATCAAATTTGGCCAAATTTGCATGCAAATGATCCTCTGACATTTCTCTACAAGCTCATATGGTCCTTTCAAACTGATGACACCCTAGTGGTCGAAGCGCCGACCTAAAGTGGCCAACTCAAGCAGCCTTAAATTATTAGATTTGACAGTTCATGATGCCTACTTTGAACCAACGATTAGGATCCTTCCCAACAAAATCAAGGGCTGAAATGTTTCCATAGTGAAAACAAGATTACCCTCCTCCAACCCATATAAATAGGGGTGGATTTCATGGCTTGAGCAGGAAGGAAAACCGGTCCAAAGTTAGCAAAAAATTAACCTCTTCCCCCTGATTTCTGCAATTTATTCTCTTTATCTCTCTTTTCTCTCTCCTTCGTGGCCTTCAGCCACCACCACAGTCACTACCGGCTTAACCACCATCATCTCCACGAACCCATCTCCTCATCAATAGCTGAACAGCCACCGCTGATCCCTCTTTCTCTTTCCTGTAGATTTTATTCTTCTTTTTCTTCCTCCACCAACGACTAGCATCGGCCACCTTCTCTGCCACAGCCTCACGTTGTCCTCCATTGCCAGATGACCGCCAACGCTCCATAGCTCCGGCAGCCTTTTCCTTTCTTTTCGCTCCCCCTACCATCTTCATTACCCTGAATGCAAAACAAGAATTCATTTTGCATGCGGTTTGGCCCAGACCTAAAATGAAAAAGAAAAGAAAAGATCTCAGCCCAACCCAACTTTCCTAGGCTCGACCCATTACTTAGGCTGGCCCAACTCATGTGTTTAATAATACTATTATATATTATTTATAAAAAACAAAAAACAAAAATTCCAAAAAAATAAAAATCCTTTAAAAAATTGTGATTTTCTCAAATGTTTTCTTACCAATTTTGCATAATATCGGGTTGTATATTTACACTATAAAATATAAATCACTATAAAATATAAATCTAGTATTAAAATATCTGACTTTCTCCAAAATATTTCTAAAAACAATTAAAACAAATCTTAAAATTTTTAAATTAGCTTCCCTTTTCAAAAGACAAAAATAAATAAAAAAATATTTTATTTTCATGCATACAGCCAAATCATAAAATTTTTCCAAGCATATCTTCATAAAAACAAAAAAAATTGTGTCTTTCTCATGTTTGAAAATGCAAAATGGATATCGTAACCAATTTATGATCATCCATTAGGGTTTGACCAAAATATCAAAAACCCTTTATCAATCATTTTCTTCATTTTATATTAGGGTCTAGATATAGATTTTAATATATGTGGGGTGTAAAACTACATGATATAGTACACCCTCAAGTATTAAAGATACAAGGTGTAAAATAAATGCGATGCTAAGATTTAGACTTTAGAATGGCTAGGACTTCATTCGATAAGGTAGAGACTCTCTCATGAAGGGAGATCTGCCTTAAACCTTAGAAAAAACCGACGAATTGAAACTTGACCTAGAAAAACAATCAAACAATAATGTAACTTATCTTAGGTAGGGTGCATTGGGGGTGATGCGTCTTCCCCTTGCACAACTAGTTCCTCACCCAGACTCTCACAAACCATAGGTTCCTAGTGACCATAATACTAGGTGGCGACTCCTTAACCTTAATCATAATTTTATGATTAAATCTAAAAACTTTTCCTAACACACCACACACCACACACACGCCTTCTCAAGAGTCACGATAAAAACCCATCGTCGCCTTGACGTTGCGGTGCACCCCGCGACGTATTGAGTTTAAGCGCTAAACAAAAATCATATGAAAAAGGATTGAAAAAATGTAATTTATATAGTAGACGTGTATCAAAGAATATATCTAAATTCAATATAAGTAAGAGTTTATAATGTATTGCAAAAGCACATCAGAGAAAGTTAAAAAAAAAAGATTGATTAAGATGGATAGAAACTAAATATATTAAAGTGGTATAAGTCATGGCTACCCCTTTTTTTTATTGCAAATCGTGTTGCTTGCCTATAAGAGCAGTGTATCTTTTGTTATTAGAAATAAATTGCACGAGACAACAGGTGCAACCCCCTTGTCCAAAAAAAAAAACCTAGCCACGCGGGCTTGCTAGATCAGGCCTGATCGTGGACCCATTTGAAAATAGTCTAGACAGGCTAGGCTAGATTGTTATGCCAATTTTTTTTTCTTGTCCTCTTTTAATTTACAAAAACAATTTTAAAAAAAAAATTCATCATTTTTTTCAATTTTTGTCACCTGTATTAAGATTAGAACTTCCTCAATCTCTAATTTTATTTGGCAAGCCTATTTCAAATTATGTTTTTTCCTCGTAAACATCTAATTTCTGAAGCGGACTTAATGACCCTTTTTTTCTTTATTTTACTGGAAAAAAAATAAACTTAGTTGCGTGCGCTTGCTAGGGTAAGTCTAATTGTGGACCTGGGTGAAAATGGGGCTAAAGGAGCTGGGCTAGTTTGCTATGCCAAATAGGTTTTTACCCCCCCACCCCCACCCCGTTTAATGGAAAACAATAGCTTTTTTCAATGTTTGTTTTCCACATTTATTAAGGTTAGAACCTCCCCCCTCTCAAATTTTATCTAGATAGCCTACTTTAACCTATATTCTTTCTCGTGAATAACTAATTTTTGAAGTGGATTTGATGACTATTTTTTTTTTGTTTTTTTAGAAAAAACAAGCCAATATTTTTTTTATGAATATAATGCACAACTTTTTATGTAATTCATTACAAGTATGTATAATTTTTTTTTATCCCAAGCAAGATTTCTTGCAATTACTAAAAACAGGTAGAAAAAAACATGTGGACAAAATTCATTTTCGATGATCAATATATATATATATATATATATATATATATATATATATATATATATATATAGTTAATAATGTTGAATTCAATTCATTACATGCATGCATAAGTAATATGATTCCAACTTAGTATTTTTCTAAACAAAAAATCACATTGAAAACCCGAACATTGATATCGTAAATGCCTAAAAGTTTGCATATGCGATCAATATGTCAATTTCTATTCCATGGCAATTGTGATAACAACAAAAACCTTCTTCTTCTTCTTCTTTTGTAACAAAAGTATCATAAAAAAAGGTAAATCAAATTACTTTTATGCACAAAGCTATAAATTGACATAATGGATTTATATCACCTATAGGGAAACCCAGGTCTTGGTGGCATATTTATAAACCTGTGCTCTTTTTCTAATCTAATGCAGGAAAGTAAATAGCAAGCCCATATAAATTGAATTTATAGAAACAATTAACTATGGAAAAACCTAAGTCTCGATGGCATATCTATAAACCTATACATGTTCTCTAATTTAACATAGGAAAGCAAATAACATTCCCATATAAGTTGAATACATAGAAACAACAAAATAAACAAATCAAGAAAGCGACATTCACCATCAACTATAAACATGTTTTTCAAACCTTATACAGTCCAAGAACGACACCACACCCAACAAAAGATAGAAAAGTTGTAGGCATTGCAACCATAAACATAAATCAAGAAAATATATTAACTAAGAAACCAACCTTATTTACATTGATAACATGCAAACAAAAAACAAAAAGCCAACAATTTTCCAACCTAAAAGAATTTCAAAACCAAATGTTTTGTCCTGCATGTCTAATTACACACACTTCACTTAAATTAACAAACCCAAAAACACATGAATAACAGATGTGAGAAATATATTGGCCCACAACATTGCAAATTCCCAAAGCTTTGCACACTCAAACTCATAGCTTTTAACTCATGTCAATAATGTTAATGACAAAGATGTTTTCCTAAAGAATTAATTCAAATTCAAAGTGTTGATTGTAGTTTCAAATTCTTAAAAAAAAAATTGCACACCCAATATCCAAGAAAAAGTATTAACAGATAAATTTTAGTGGTGAATGTACTCCTAAAGCCTCATTCTAAAAAACAAAAAACAAATCTTAAAACCAATTTTATCACAAATCCAATTGTAAAAATGTTTATCAATATAATATTTGCCAGCAATAAATGAAACAACAAAATAACCTAAAAGAAAAGGCAAATTCTTGGAGATCATGAAAACCTAAACACTAAAAGGCCTTATAGCACATGCTATCAGGTATGATGTAACCTAACCAAATAACATAGCTGCAACAATCAAAATGATGAAAGGCACGTATTAGTTTTTAAGAACAGAAGGAAAGAGAATAAAGGCAAAGGCCATAGAAAATCATGAAACAGAAATAAAAGCCAACGAGCCATCCAAAATAAAACCTAAACATGCTAATTACACCCAGGAAAACAGTGATTCCAAAAAAGTAACAAATTTCCATAAAAAAAGATGAGGAATTCCAACCTAGAAAAGTCTGGCAAATATATATAAATTATTCCACATGCATTCTTTACAAACAGGGGAAAAATCAACCTCCTTATCTTTATCATATATAATTCTAAAATCCAGTTTTGAGTTTGTGCAACTATATCCAAACCTAAGTTAGCTCAAATCTACCTAAATCAATCTAAGTATTTAAAACAAAAGTGGCTAAGATCATTGAAGCACATGTTTGGCCAAAAGAAACCCAACATAAACCTGACCAAGACACAAACCGCAACGACATTAATAAGCTCATGATAGCAACAAAGAAAGGGAGAATCCAAAATGTTCAACAACTCATAAACTTTCAATGGTTAAACCAGCTCTTAGCATATAGTCTAGTTCTAAAAAAAAACAAAAACAAAAACCCAGCCAATGGACCAAACTCCCATAATCTAGCATATAAGAACCCAAACAGCAATAAGTGCAAGGCCAAAACATAAAAGAGAAAAGGAAAATGTAAAAAACTAACAAAAACATCCAAAAAAAGCTCTAAACTTTAAGGCCCCTACAATAAACCCAACCACAACCAAGGGCACTTCACATATTTTCCCAGACAATAAGTAGCCACGAAAAAACTCAACATAACCAAAGAAAAGCCATCTCCATCAACATAATGACATTTTTTAAAAATAGAATCCCAGACAAAGAAAAGCAACATCATGATTCAATTTCATGGCTAAAAACCAAGATCATAAGAAATCAATTATCAATGTGCAACATATCCAACCAAACCTATCATGTCTAATGTGATGATGGTACATTCACATGCCAACAACCCATAGATATAGTAAAAACCCCAAGATTAACATTCAATTATGCTAAAGCACCCTCCCAACTACAACACTACCAGAACTTGATATGGAAAAATTCTTATAGCCCTAAAGGCAGAGTTTTTAAAGGAGTTTCATCATGCAAAATAACAGATAGAATACAAAAGGTTACTCATTTTTTTTCCCAAAAAAGAAAACATTGTTTCTTTCAAACCAATCTTTAATCCCCCATATATGATCCTTTTGTCAAATGATAGCAGTTCTTTTCATTGCACCACAGTATTCTTGGATGACCAATAACAACCAAATAACCCTTAGAAGCCCACAACCTTCCTCTTTTTTTTTTTTCTAAGCAAAAGCACCCAACAAAAATTTGCCCATAAACCTACCACCCTTAATACAGCAAGCAATCCACGATAAAAAACACATGCCAACACCCTAAAAGCAACAAATTACTCAATGTCTAATAACAAACTAAAGGCAACCTCAAAATGGAACACAAAACAATGGTAAAGGCAACAAATACAGGATAATGAAGAGCAAAAGTACCTGTAAAACAGCTCACTAACAAAGTTCTCAAATAGCCCTCACAAACCCCCCACTCCTGATAAAGGTAGCAAAGTGAAAGATAGCAAATCAAACAACATGATTTATGGCATCCAAGAAAACCAACAAAAAAGAATGAGCAATGACCAAAGAAATAAAAGGTTGAAAAAAGACATCAACAAATCTTAAAAAATACACGACAAACTAAATTAACAAAAATCAAAGCCAACACAACTTAGAAAGAAACAAATCTGGAAAAACAACAAAGATGAAATGCAATGCAACTAAAAGCAATAAAACCATAGCCAACATAAAATAAAGGATGCAAAAGCATGGCAACCCTTAGAACAATAGTACAAAAATAGAAAAAGAAAATCAATCAAATAGTACATGAAGTGACAACATAGCAAGCACACATCAATAAAAAAGAGCAAATCAAACAAGTTAACCAA
>Ga0325404_1007184_pt1 | contig 11628 bp, 7 predicted proteins | sample PopdelMetagenome_18_FD_205664 | JGI IMG/M metagenome (GOLD analysis project Ga0325404, IMG submission 205664) | Populus deltoides microbial communities from Bellville, Georgia, United States - Xylem-Control-R1 | ecosystem: Host-associated > Plants > Phyllosphere > Stem > Wood/Secondary xylem... | reverse complement strand
CGTTGTTGGAAAGTATCTCGTCGGGTTTTCTATTTCATTACCGTTTATTCTACCAATAGAATTTCTTGTCGGTAGGTTGATACACATTCTATAAGTTTTACAAAAAAATCCATAATGAGTGTAAAATGTTTTAGTGAAAATCTTGACAGAAACACTAATAGAATCACCTTTCCATCAATGATTCTATTAGAGATTGCAATTTTTTTGTTTGTTTGTTATGATCCCTAAGTCAATAATTGTTTGCTCATAATAAACCCACAATCAAAACAATAACTTATCTTCAAAAATTTACTTATGCAATTTCACAATTCATATAAATAGTTCTATCAATTAGATGAACACAATTCCATACACAAGTTTTTTTTTTAAAGCTATAAATATGAACAATACATTAAAATTCCTACATTTCAAACATTAAAATTTCAATTAAAATCAAATCAAATCAACAACATGAAGTATATATATACATGGTTTATCACATTGAAGATGCCGAAAAAGTTGGAGGGGGAGGGGGAGAAAAGGATCATGAACTAAAAGGTCCAGAAGAGGGAGGAACATGTATACCTATAGCTATATTTATTTGATCCCAAAACATCATATTTTCTCATTAGATTTATGCTCTCATATTCTGTATCTCAACATATAATAGTTCCTTAACCCTTTTGTGGACAATCTCATCAAATTTATATGATATATAGTTTGGTCTAAAATGTGATGTGTTTATAGTTGAAATAGTGTGGCCCGCACTTAGTTCTTGGATCAAAGCTATAGACAAACCATAAACTTGATTTTTATCGGGTTTATTACCTACAACTATCTCCAACCATGCTTGAGGATCACAAGGAAGATGAGTGGAAGTGTCTTCACCAAATTGCGCAAGCACGTTGACATTATGTCTCTTATGAATAAAAAAAAATCTTAAATTAAATTACATTGCATGTTAATGATGCAAATAAACAATCTTAAATGAATGATAACAATCAAAACACTTATAACAAAGACTTATGTTCTTGTATCAATATATGTTTTCTCATTTTTTCTCTATCCTTATATGAGTTTCATCATATAACCTCATTGGAGTCGGTTCTTGTCCCAACTATTTTTTCTACAAATTAAATATTTTGTTAAAAATCTCACAAATAAACACATAATTAAAACTTCAACATAAATAATAAAATATATAAATAGGCTCTTACTAGGTGTTTTATGTGGTTGATAAACGAAATCGCTCATCTGGTGTGTTTGCTCATTAAACCATAAGTTTTTTTATTTCTATTTTGTGTACTGGATCGTGAGCGCTTTGTACAAATTTTTGAAACCATAATTTTTTTTTTATACAATGCCCAATTACTCTATATGACATGCCTTAGTTTATAGCTTTTCTACTTGTCTACGTAATTCGAGTTGATCTTCCTAATTGCTTGTTTATAGATATCGTACTAAAAGTCATGTAACCTAATACAAAAACTTATTAAAAAACAATTAGGTAAGGAAATAAAGGAATACAAATTTATAATAATAGAACATTAATTGATTTAAAATTACCTAGTTGCATTGTAGTTTTTCCACTCTCTCTTGACAACCATCTCATTGCTCCCATCCCATCAAAGTTTTTTCTTAATTGATTTTATACATCAATTAGTTTTCAAAATTTTAAAAACTAGTAACTCAAATTAAAGATTATTATAAAATCTTAAACTTTCCTCATCAAGTATCTACCATATACATCCATTCAAGATGGCCATGAAGTTGACTCTATTAAGATAATGACTTTTTGAATGACCATTTCATCATAAAGGTGATTGAACGAAAAACTTCAATATCAATAAAAATGAACATTAATTTAAGCAAGTTATTTTCATGTAATTGTAAAACTTAAAATAACTCAATACAAATAAATAACATCATAATAAAACAATTACATAGATAACTTGCCTTTTGTTTTAGTTATAATTTTGCTTGAAATAGGCTTTATTAGATAAGAGGCACATGTTGTATTGTCCTCAATGATTGAGCCTTTATTGATAACTTATATATTAATTATATCTTTATAATCATCACCTATATTCACGACACGATCACCAACACTACTACTTGATAAAGAAGTAACACTCTTGTCGGGTTTGGACTTGTTTCTTCTTGTATATATGGTACCTAAAAGGGAAAAATGAGCACAATTAAGAAATTAAACATATTATAAAATACAAATTTTTATTTTTATTTTTATCTCAAATGCTAGAAGAAAAGATGGCTTCTTATGTTATGTTAAATGCATAGATAAAGACAATAAACCGGAAGAATACACATACTTCTAGACATTTATAGAATCAAAATTTTTCTTTTGCATATTTGTAGAAAAGCACCTATCTACTTCTTAAAATCAATACTTACAAATACAAATGTATAAGCATGCTTTATAATATGCTTTATAATATGTAACCATTACAAACCTTCTAAGCTACGATTTATTAAGAAACATAGCTTGGTTAAAGTCAGGTTGACCATAAAATTTGCTAATTCCACATGATTTCTATATTATATATTTGAGTCAACATGATATTAAACATCTCTAATTAACTAATTGCTTTGCAAAATGAGATGCATCCCTTTAAATGGTTCCATGCCCAATGCACAATACCACATACAAACATCTCTATCTTCATCATAACATGCACAATACAAGTCATAGAGAAAACACGAATACTCTTTCCATAAAACATTCCTGATGTCCACTGTAGAAGAACAAGTCAAAGAGAATCCTAAAGATGTTCATGCTTCAACAAACTCTAGGTCTGCAGGAGTATAGCTATCTAATATTCAAATTTTAAAATCAACAAGATTGTATTTATTTAAATTTTGAACTTATGAGATGTCTATGCAAATATGTAGGACAATAGTTATAATTATTTTCTATTTAAACTCTTTGTAAATGCACATATGAATAATACAGAACATCATAATATTTTAGTTCTTCTTTATAAGTTGAAATTGTTGCATGGTATCAGAGCCTTGATGACCATGCAGTTACGAGTTTGAATCTCACCACCCCTATTTATTTGATAAAAATTAAACACAGGGTAATATGAGTTTGTGCAAGTTTCAAGCCCAAAGGGCTTTCACTTGAGGGGGTGTGTTAGAGAATAATATAAATCATATCTTGGGACCTCAGCCACTAAAAGACATACATCTTCTCCTCTCTAATCCTAAATGGCTTTCTCATCCTCCTCAAACTCCACTGCTCATGTTACCATCCCAACCCTCTCCAATCTTTCATTTACTATAGATGTCAAACCACATTCCTCCAACTATCATATGTGGAAAGCTCAAGCTTTACCATACTTCCGAGGTCACGACCTTTTTGGCTATCTTGATGGCACAATCTCCATCCTACCCAAAGAAATAGATTTCTCTAACTCCAACACAGGTGCCATTCAAAAAAATTCCAAATCCTCAATAAAATCACTAGCTTCGTCAGGATTTCTTAATCCTAACCACCATCAACTCCTCACTCATAGAAGATGTCCTCACTCAAGTCATGTCCTACACCACATCTCATGAGGTATGGCTTGCACTTTAGAACAACTTCTCTTCTCTTTCCCATGCTAAAGCGATCCAAATTTGAACCAAATTGGCTAATGCTAGAAAAGGCACACTGACAACAAATGTATATTTCCTCTCTATAAAAAGAATGGCCGACGAGTTTGCTCTTGCTGGACAACCTCTCACTAGTGATGATATAATCACCTATGTTCTTGCAAGACTTGGCCAAGAATATGATTCCTTAGCCTCTACAATTACCTCAAGACTCGATCCTATCAGCTTGGAGGAACTTTACTCCCTACTTCTCATCTGTGAATCACGGATAAATCATAATAATCAACCCCTTCAAATTGCTGCTTCTGCAAATCTGGTCACAACACAACCTCAGCATCTAACCCACCAACCTGGAACTTTTCAATACTCCAATCAAAATCATGGTAGCTATTGTGGTCGAGAACATGGAGGACGTTCTCAACCTCATTATTCCAGCCAATCAAACTCTCTTATCTGTCAGGTATGCTTCAAACTAGGACATAGTGCTCGCAAATGCTATCACTACTTTGATTTATCTTATTAGGATCAACACAATTCAAAGAACTAACCACAAGTACTACTTTGATTTATCTTATTAGGATCAATACAATTCAAAGAACCAACCACAAGCATCGCTTGTTGCGCACTATCTGCAAATTGACAAAGAATGGCATCCTGACACAGAAGCCACCCATCATCTCACAAATGACATGAACAATATTCATGTTTAACATGAAGGGTATGATATACAAGATCATGTTCAGGTGGCTAATGGTGCAAGTCTGAAAATTATACAAAGTGGCACTTCTACTATATCATCTCCCTCTAAATCATTTGTTTTTAATCAAATTCTACTTGTTCCTGATATTAAAAAAAATTGTTATCTATTCAGCATTTTTGTTTAGACAATAATGTTTTCTTTAAGTTTCATGCCTCTTTCTTCATTGTGAATGACTACTCAGGGAATATCCTACACCGCGGCCCACTCAGTAATGGTCTCTACAACTTCTCAGCTTTATTAGCTCATCTTCAGCCATAAGCTTTCTCTAGTATTCGTGTCTTCCCACATATGGCATCGTTGTCTCAGACATGCTTCATTTCCTGTTATCAATAAGGCTACTTCTTTATCTATTCAAAATAAAAATAGCTCTATTTGTTCTGATTGTCAACTGGCCAAGAGCCATGCCATACCCTTTACAAATATGCATGTTAAAGTTTTGAAACCCTTAGAATTAATATATTCAGATGTTTGGGGGCTAGCTTCTACATTATCCACTTTTTTGTGCACAATTTTACATCAGTTTTTTAGATGATGCTACTAAATTCTTATGGTTTTTTCTCTTAAAACTCAAATCTGAAACATATCAAACCTTTCTATGTTTCCAAGTTGCTGTAGAATGCCACTTTGACAGAAAAATTAAAGCTCTTCAAATTGATTAGGTGGTGAATATCGTAGCTTAAATACATATCTACAAAATCAAGGAATTAAGCATCGAATAACATGTCCCTACACGCATCAACAACCTGGTGCCATTGAGCGACGTCATAGGCAAATTATTGAAGTTGGACTAGCCTTGCTTGCTCACTCCAATTTGCCTAAATTATTTTGGGAGGATACATTCTTAACTACAGTTTTTATTATTAATACACTAACAACTCCAATCTTAGACCAGAAATCACCATATAAAATGGTTCATCATCAAAAACTAGATTATAATTTTTTTTGCGCCTTTAGATGTGTATGCTGGCCTATTTACATCCCTATAATAGCCATAAGCTTAATTTTCGATCAAAAAACTGCATTTTTATTGGGTATAATATTGGTCATCGAGGTTACAAATGTCTAGATGTCTCTACAAGAAAAATATTTGTGTTCCGTCACGTTGTCTTTGATGAAAATCTCTATCCATATAATGAAAACAAATCCATCAATCCTTCATCAAAAGGTAATCATGTTACTCTCCCATCCAATCCTAATTTGTCTTCTGCTAGTTCTTTTTTTTTTTTTTCTACAAGTGAAACTATAACATCTGCTGCACCAAGCAATCTGAATATGGTCTCATCATCTGGTCTTCAACATGATTATTATGTTGCTTTGGGCTCTCATATAAGGGATATCACCTAGCCTCAAAATAAAGATAGTCCACCACAAGCTCCTTTACCTTTTCTACTACTCCACAAAAATAGAATTTGCACCCAATGACCACAAGAAGCAAAAACAACATCCATAAGCCCAAATTACCATCTAATTCACACATTAGATATCCCATTCCTAAATCCTTTCTGGCCATATTCTAAACACTAGAACAAGAACCAACTTCCTACACCAAAGCTGTTCAAAATCCAAACTGGAGAGCTGTTATGAACAAAAAATTTGATGCCTTATTGAAAAATAGAACTTGGAATTTGGTTCCCAAACCAACTAATGCTAATCTAGTTGGATAAAAATGGGTATATCGGATCAAAATGAAAGTTGATGGTGATATTGAAAGATTTAAAGCAAAACTCATAGCCAAAGGATTTCATCAACAAAAAGGAGTTGATTTCAGCAAAACGTTTAGTCCTGTGGTGAAACCTACAACATTAAGGTTGGTTTTATCACTAGCTATTTCTCATGATTGGCATCTTAGACAAATTGATGTCCAAAATGCTTTTCTACATGGTTACTTGCACGAAGATGTTTATATGGCTCAACCTCCGGGTTTTGTTCATTCTCAATTCCCAAACCATGTTTGCAAACTTGAAAAGTCTCTCTATGGTCTTCGTCAAGCACCAAGAGCATGGTTTTCACGCTTGATTGATAAGCTCTACGCCATTGGTTTTATCGAAAGTTAAGCCGATCACTCCCTCTTTGTTTATCATCAAAAGTCCACTCTTATCTACTTTTTGATTTATGTCGATGACATAATCTTAACTGGAAGTGACATCAGTTCTATAAACAGAGTGATCAACTTGCTTCAAGATGATTTTGTAGTCAAAGATATGGATGAACTCGGTTTCTTTCTAAACATTGAAGCTATCCGAACTAGTCATGGTCTCTACTTATCACAAAGATGTTATATTCTGGATCTCTTAATGCATAGAAAAATGGACAAAGCAAAACCATCTGTTACTCTAATGTCAACCTTGCTGCCCTTGACAAAATATGATGGTGTTCCATTCCATGATCCATATTTGTACCGAAAGTATAGTTGGAGAGTTACAATACCTTTCATTTACGCGGCCTGAATTTGTATTTTCTATTCATAAAGTTAGTAAGTTTATGCATAATCCCATGAAGATGCATTGGGCAATAGTTAAACGCATATTGCATTATTTAAAACACATCATTTCTCATTCTTTACTCATACAACCTACTGCCAGTGTTACTTTTGCAAACATTTAGTGATGTAGATTGGGCGTCCGATCTTGATGACAGATGGTCCGTTGGAGCCTATTGTGCATACTTGGGAAATAATTTGGTTTCATGGAGTTGCAAGCAACAACAAACCATAGCTCGTAGCAACACAAAATTCAAATACAAGGCACTTGTAAATGCAGCAGCAGAAATTCAATGGATAAAATCAGTACTTAATGATCTTGGTGTCCCAATTGTCCATTCTTCTATTTTGTGGTACGACAACATAGGGGCTACTTACTTAACTAGTAATCTGTTATTTCATGCTCGCATAAAACATATTGACATCGATTTTCATTATATTCAAGATCAAGTTCTTTGTGGATAGGTCAATGTTCATTTTATTTCTTCTAAAGAACAGTATGTGGATGCTCTAACAAAGTCGCTTCCTTCTGTTCGCTTTTATAATTTACGTGACAATCTCAGGGTTTGGTCCTTACCCTTTCGATTGCAGGGGCGTGTAGAAAAACAAGTCAAAGAGAATCCCAAAGATGTCAATGCTTCAATAAACTCCAAGTCTACAGAAGTGTAGCTATCCAATATTCAAATTTTGAAATCAATAAGATTGTATCTATTTAAATTTTGAACTCATGACATGTATATGCAAATATATAAGATAATAGTTAGAATTATTTTCTATTTAAACTTTCTATAAATGCACACATGAATGTTACAGAACATCACAGTATTTTTGTATTTTTCTTTACAAGTTGAAACTGTTACACCCACAAACAAAAGAGACAATTACCACCATATTAGTTATCCAACCCTATTAACATAAAACAACTAACAAAGAAAATCCACAACTAGCAAAGAAAATCCAATATATCCTGGAAAGCACAACTAATTTTCTAGCAAGTAGAAACTTTCAAGCAAAACTTTTAACAACACTTTTAGGCCATACAAAGAAAAACAAACTAGAGAACAAACCAATTAACATAAATCATCCAACTCGGCAAAAATATAAAATAACACATAAAAAATTAAAAAATCATCATTTTTAATTCCAAAAATTAGCAAAAATATATCCATATAACACAACTTATTTAGCAAAAAAAAAAAAAAGAACTATTTGCTAATAAGTTATAATCCCAACAATTTATCAAATCAAAACTATATAAGTTAAAACTTTTTTTTGGATTCGAGGAAACCTCACCTCCCCGGAAAGCGCATTTTGTGGGCGCAGATGAGGGAGTAAAACCCCAGCTGTCCTAGGCTCTTACAAGAGGTGCACGCCCTGACTCGAACTCGAGACCTGCTATGCAGATCTCAAACCCTTTGCCATCACGCTACGCCCCTTGAGGACTTATATAAGTTAAAACCCAATTACCCAAGATGAAAATTGACTATTATGTTTAATTTTTCCATTAAAACCCTATATAATCACTCCAAAATCAATAAAAATCATAATATACCACACTCGATTTAACAATGTCAAAGCCTAAGGTTATTGAATAAGAAATCAAATCTAAGATAGGAAGAGGAGAGGTGCTATCGGTGTTGAGTTTGTAAAGGGGGAGGGTTATTGTTGTGTTTTGTAAAATAAAGAAGAAGAAATAAAGAGAGAAGAGAGATTGTCTGGTTTTAATTCATTCTAAAATTACAAATGAAATTTTTATCGACAATTATGCTGTCAATTTAATATGTTAGCATTGCTGATGAAAAGTTTTATTTCGTCATCGTTTCTATCAAAAATCACTAATAAATATTTTTCATCATAATTTTTATCGGTAAACAATTATGAAAAAATTGTCATCGGTGTTTCCGTTGCTTTTTTATAAATTTTTAGTAGTGTGATACTTGTTTTGTATTGAAACAAAAAAAAATTTATATAAACCTAAACCAAACAAATTTAAACGAGCATGGAAAAATAATTAATCATATTACTAACAATTATTATTTATATCGATCATAGAATGTAGTTTTAAACTTTAAACTATAAAGTTCAAATAGATTTATAAACTATAAGGTTTATTTGAAACATGAAACTAGAAAATTAAATCGAGCTTTAGTAAAAAAAATTAAATTGAGTTACAAACCTTGAATTTTGTATTAATTTGTAAACAATAATGTTTAAATCATGTGATAAACCATGATGATTTTATTTCTATAAATAAAATATAAACTTTATATCAAGTAAAGAACTAACACAAACTAAAAGAAAAATCTTAAACTGTATGATAAAAAAAGCAATAAATATAAACAAAAATGTTAGTAAAGAAAGTTATAAAAAAAAGCTTGTAAAAAAAACATAGAGTTAAAAATAATAAATTTAAAAACAAAATAAGTTGTATAATTTGAAAGATAAATTTTTAGGTTAGAGAAAACTTGTATTGAGATTGTTGATACATGATAAACTATAGAATTACAATAAGAAACGCTCATTAAATATTACAAAAAAAAAAATTAAAAGGGCTCATCAATTCATTATGCACATACTCATATTTCATTGTGGATTCATACAATAAAATTATTGTTTTTTCCTTAAAGGGTAAAATCATTTAACTTGGTCTTAGGGGCAGGTAAAAAGGTCTTTTCTGTTAGACCTATTATTTATTACAAGAATGAACAAGGTTAATTAGTCTTTTTACATTTTTGTTGTATAATATAATTACTAAATTATTCTTAAAATAAAATAAACATTTTGCTTCGTTCAAGGGGTTTTTAGACTTTTTATTTTTTTTGTTCAGTGTAATTACTTAAATGCCCCTCAAAGTTAAACTTTCTTGGCTTTGGATGCAAGGACACTTTTTTTCATTTTGTTCTAGTCTTTTATATATATATATATATATATATATATATATATATATATTCTCATGTGGGGTCAGGGATAACTAACTCTTTTAATATATATAAAAAAAAATTTAAACAAAAACTATATGGTGCATGCCTCGCAAGTGCTGGCAAGTAGGCACTGTTCGCACCATTCGAGTGGTATGTACAATGCCTTAAAAAATTTGAACGTCACCTTCTAGGGGGCGTTCGATGCACCTTGCCACCCTCATCATAGTGGTGAGATGCATGCCATCATACGATAAACGGTTGAGCTCTGACCACATGTTTTTTCTTCCCTCCCTCCCTTCATAGAAAAACATGCTAACCATTGCAAAAAAAAACACAAAAAAGTTTGGTTTTTTGTTTATTGAATCAAATTAGGTTTTTATTCTTTTAATTACAATGTATTTAGTTTTGAATCCTTTAATTAATTATTTGTTTTCTTCAATTTCATCCCTTGATATTTGGTTTTTATATCAAATTTGATCCTTAATTTTTTTTTATTATTATCCTTATGTTTTCTTAATTGAAATTATTTTTCAATTTCATCCATTGACATTGGATTTTTATATGAAATTTGGTCCTTAATTCTTTTTATTATTATCCTTATTTTTTCTTAATTGAAATTATTTTTCAATTTCATCCATTGACATTTGATTTTTATATCAAATTTGGTCCTTATTTTTTTATTATCCTTATTTTTTCTTAACTGAAATTGTTTTTCGATTTCATCCCTTATGTTTTTATTTTATTTTATTTTTGTGTCAAGTTTGATCTTCTTTTTAAATCCATTGTTTTATTTTATTTTACTCTATTTTATTTTATATGCCTTTTTTTGTTGAATTTATTTTTTGGAATTTTATCCCTAACTATTTAGGTTAGTTGGGAATTTAACATCATTATTGTTTTGGATTTGCTTTTTATGTTGTAATTTGATCACATGATCCGTGTTATAGGCTTTGAAAATTATACCAGGTCGGCTTCATTCATTCTTAAAAGAAAGAATAACTAATTTAAAAGTTACACACGCACACATATATAAACCTTTAATTAAGACAATTTCTAATATTCATATCAAATCAATTAAAAAAATAAAAAATTAAATTCTTTAAGACCTTTAATGAGTGTTTGTTTTTGTGGTTGAATTTTTTTTTTTTAAAGTTTGTTTTGTTTGAAAAAACATTAAATTAATGATTTTTTATATGGTTTTTGATTGTTTAAATGTGTTTATGTAAAAAAAAAAATAGAAAACAATATCAGTCTGATTTATTTTTAATTAAAAAATATTTTTGAAATACACTCTAAACTGCATTATCAAATACACACTCATACGATAGCAACAAATGGTGCTATATATTAAGAAATTTCTTGATGTAACATAAAAAGTTGCTAAATAAAATCCTCCCCACCCCCTCCACCCCTTTTATGAACATTAAAATTTTAAGGTAATTCAATCCCAAATCAACACAAAAAAAAAAGTAATAGAAACACTCCTTGATCACTTGTGGTTCCATGAAGGCAATAATTAATTTTCAAGCAAACATACAAACATAGTTTAAGGACAACAAAAAAGCATTCAATTTCAATGTCTTTAAATTCGATGGAGATAAATTGATTTGTAAAATTAGTAATGAAAAAAAAAAACTTATTAAACATTAAAAAATACTCGCAACTTTAATTATAATGGTCTACTAGTCTAGTGGACAGTGCTTAGACTGGAAACAATATATGCATCGAAAATATGCCTAGCACGCTCAAAAATACTCTTACTATAGCTTTAGTTTTATTTAAATCCAATCAAATGGTTGGATTTAATAGAAAATAAATATTATTCAAAGACAAAAACTGTTAATTTTGTTCTGTTTATGTTTTTTTAAAAAAAA
>Ga0325404_1007183_pt1 | contig 11632 bp, 6 predicted proteins | sample PopdelMetagenome_18_FD_205664 | JGI IMG/M metagenome (GOLD analysis project Ga0325404, IMG submission 205664) | Populus deltoides microbial communities from Bellville, Georgia, United States - Xylem-Control-R1 | ecosystem: Host-associated > Plants > Phyllosphere > Stem > Wood/Secondary xylem... | reverse complement strand
CTTTTTCTTTATTGTAACTCACATTATCATGTTGCAACTGACTCCTTTTTTCATCGTAGAAAGAAGTAAGAAATAATTATTTTTGAATGCTATTAAAAATGTTACATGACTTAGTTTTTCTTTTGAATCTAGATATTGGGATATTCAATCAAATAGATAGTGTTACCATTATGAAACTCTTTTATATTTAAAGGTTTTAAACCCATTTCCCTCAATGAATTATAAACAAGCTTTTAGTAAGCAGATCAATAATATTTTCCTTTAACTTTATATAGTCAATGTAAATGATCCAATTTAAGTACAAGTTTTTAACAATATTATGTTTATGGCATATATATCTACACTTGCCATTATATTATTTTATGTCATTCTAATTATTGACAGACAATTGCAATAAACATAAATTGCTAGTATTGTTTTTAGCCAATATAGAGTACCTTCTAGGAAATTCCAAATCTATTTGACTTTCTCTTAAGCTTTTATCAAGAACAATAAACTTTGATTTCATTATAGATTGTGTGATATATATTTATTTAGAAAATTTTCATGACATTGTTGCTCCATTAAATGTGAAAACATATCCACTAGTGGATTTTAAATCCTTAATAAAAAGATATTTAATTTGTATCATTATATCCTTCTAATACCACTAGATATCGAGTATAATATAACCCATATTCTAAAGTGTGCATCAAATATTTGAGTACCCTATATACTTTGATTACTTGTAAATCTACTTAGTTTGCCAATTGAGTATGCAATATCTTATCTTATGCATTTGCATGCTTTCTTTTCTTACCATTTAATAATAAACCCCTTAGCTTATACAAAGTAGACCTTTTTGTCAAAGTCACCATTTAAGAAAGCTCTTTTTACATCCATTTAATGCATTTCAAGCTTGTTAATAGTTGAGATGACTATTTATATTTGTGTTGAAGTAATTCTTGAGAGAGATGAATATATGTCAAAATAATCCACTTCTATTTATTGTTTGAATCCCTTAAGAATAAGTCTTGCTTTATTTAATAGTCCGATTAGCTTTCATCCTCTTCTTGAAGATCCATGTATGATATAATGGCTTACTTCTTGGTGAAAGATTCATTAGTTCTTATGTATGATTATGTATAATGGATTTAATTTTACTATCGACTACCTCTTTACAATATAAAGCTTCAAGATAGAATATTGTCTCGAGTAGTTTTAAGGTTCATTTTCTAATACGTATGATAGAAAATCAAGACCAAATATTTTATCATTTTCCCCCTCTTACTCATTATTGGCTTAACTTTATCATCTTCTAATTGATGATGGCTATTTGAGCTAACTTTATTTGTCCTCTTAAGTGAATGAATTTCATGTGTTTTTTTAAATAAAAATATATTTTCAAATAATATAGCATTTATTGATTCCATTATTATATTAAAATAAATATTTTCAATACTTGACTTGTGTGTAAATAATCAATATCTTCAATGCTTAACATTGTATTCAAATCTATCAAATACACAATCTATAATTTTAGGTCCTATCTTGACTTTTTTTGGATTAGGTAATCTCATTTTTTACAAGACACCTTCACACTTTGAAGTATTTGTGAGAAGATCTTCTATCTTTTCAAAGCTCATAAGGTATTTTTTTCTAACTTTTTATGAGGTACTTTATTAAATATATAGTTGACATTTAAAATTTCCCCATACAAGCTCTAAGGTGCTCCTAAACTTACTAAAATAATATTCATAATTTATTTTAGAGTCTAGTTCTTAAGATCTGCAATGTTATTTTATTAAAGTGAGTTTGAAGCAGTAGTTTAGTGGATAATACCATTTTGAGAGCCAAATTTATCAAAAGGTATCTTATATTCACCACCTATATCATTTTTATTTCTTTTCTATTTTTATTGAGTTAATTATCAACTTCATTTTTACAAAGCTTAAACATTTCAAAAGCCTCGTCTTTACTTTTAGCAAATAGATATAACAATATCTTGTATAATCATCTATATTTTCCCCCATTTTTAGTTTACACAAATTATAAATCACTAATATTAAAGTGAATTAAATCTAGAAACCCACTACTTCTTTCAATTATCTAAAATAAACCCTTTGTAAATTTTTTATTCTACATAAATTTCAACTTATGATTTTTCTAAAAAACATATTTGATAATAACTCAAGTTTTATATTTTTATTGGGTTAATTATCAATTTTATTCTTATAATGCTTAAACATCTTAAGAGTCTTATCTTTGCTTCTTAGCAAAAAGATATAATAATATCTTGTGCAATCATCTAGACTATTTTCTATCTTTAGTTTAAACAAATTATAAATCATCAATATTAGAGTGAATTAAACCTAAATATTCACTACTTGTTTTAATTGTTTGAAATAAAAACTTTGTAATTTTTTTATTCTATATAAATTTCACATTTTTTATTTTTCTAAAAAACATGGTTGGTGATAACTCAAGTTTTACCAATCTTTACATATAATTATAATTTACATGTTCTAATTTTTCATGCCACATGTCATTGACTCAAGCAAATAAAAGGAAGCAACAATTTTATTATAATTCTCACATCTAATTTATCATCACATTCATCTTAAAAAAAACCACCACACATATACCCCTTATCTATAAATATCTCACTCTTTATGAGTACAAATTTTATCAAAGACCATTTTTAAACCATGTTTGCTTAATAATAAGTCAAGCACTAAATTCTTTACAATGTCATAAACATGAAATATATTGTTGAGGGTAAGAAATTTCCTAGAAGTCATCTTTAAAATGACCTTCTTAATGTCCATCACTTTTTAGGTTGATGAATTTCTTATGTACAAATATTCATCATCCACTTCTTTATAAGTTAATAAATCCTCTTAATGACACAAACGTATCATGTAGCACTAATATCAATCAAAAACCACTAAAGATTATTGATCAGTTTGACTTTGAAGACAATAATAGACAAGCTCATTTACAAAACTTTATTTGACAGGTTTTGAACCTCTATGACATTGTATTGAGTAGCCATTCCTCTCTCAAGGTTGTTTGTTGAGTTTTATTTCTATAATCATTGGCTTGATGTCTAGTTTTATTGTAGATGAAACACTTACTATCGAATGTTTTTAGTAATACTTTGTCCCTTCACAACTAGCTTTTTCTTTTGGTTTTTATTATGGTTTCTCACCACTTTTCAACAATATTACTTTGAGGACCATAGAGGAAGTATTGGCTACTCTTTCAAACAACTTATTATTCTTTTTTATCATCAATCTTAGAATGATGTCTTCACTTCTCATGTCTTTATACTTATGATTAAGATAGTTCCTAAAGTCTTTTTAAAATGGTGGCACTTTCTCAATAATTGCAACCATTTAAAATGATTCACTTAGAACTATCCCTTTTATATGAATTTATATAAATGTTATGCAAGATGAATTGAAACTCTTGTATTAGCTTATTATTATCTTTAAATTTACCATCTTAAAATCCAAAACTTTATCGACTATGAGCTTTTTCATGAAAACATCTTTAGTCTTATATATTTTCGATCCAAAGCTTCTTATATGGCCTTTGCAATATTGATTGAACTATGCATATCATGTAATATGTTTTCTAAACCATTTAAATGTTGTTCTTACATGTGAAATTATTATGTATCCATGCATCCATAACTGCCACAATGGTGAGATTAGATTCATCGTCTGACAGTTATGGTGCATCTTTAATAAAGTTCTTCACCCAACTCAAGGTTGTGAGATAGAAGGGCATCTTCTGTTTCCACCTTTTAGAATTCACATCATTGAACTTCTCAAGTTTCTCATCATACACCACATAAAGTGAAGGACAAATCCTCCTTACCAACATGGTATTCTTAAGTTTCTCACCATGCACCATAAAATATGACGGTAGAATCCTCTATGCCAAAGCAATACTTTCTAAAACAACATTATAACATTTAATATTACTAAAGTAATATTTCTAAAATAAAAAACAAAACTAGAAGCTACTCAGGCCGATTGACTAGTCTTGCTTTAACCAATTTTTTAAATTCCCATTTTATTTTATTTTTTCAAGTGAGAAAGTAACATGTCACAAACTTTTTTTCATTTGATTATAACAAAATAATAAACTCATCTTGTATAGTTTTATAACATATAACCAATAAATAATTTTAAACTAAATTAAAATCTTGGAGCAATATAAGCAATAAGTGTAGTAGTTTTTTTCTTTTTCTCAATCAAATAATTTAAGAATTATTTGATTAATAAACAAACAATAATAAAAGCAATATATATAAAAAATAATAATTACACAAATAAAATATTCTTTAATTAATTTTTTCATAAATTATTAACTTAACTAGCTTTTAAAATAATTAAACGTAAAATTTGTCTTAAGTTTGTTGGATTTGATAAATAAAAAGTTTAATCTATTTTCACGAAGATAAATAAAAGTAAATTTATATTTAACTAAAGTTGATCTATTATTAAATCTAAATATTAGATTGTATAACAAATTAAAAACTATAAAGAATAAAATGGGAAAGCATACAAAGCAATATATAAAAAAATTAAACTAGCATGCCAACAAAAAAATAAAAACTTAAATTATTAACCAATCAAATCATACTTGTTTAAGCGCATATTATACGCTACAATATAAGAAGGTGATTGTTGCAAAAGTTATACCTTTTCTCCTTAAGATAAATTTTGTTTGTCAATTGGTGCAAGCAGTAGATGCAAATTGCCTACCAAGATCCAAGAATCATATACTTAGTGTTGACGCACATCAACATTAAGGCTAAGAAAACTTAAAAAAAAAAGATCGATCTGCTTTTTGTCTACATGAAAACTAGAATAACCATAAAAGACATCAGTAAACAAAGATATTTAAAAAATAATACTTTTTTTTTGTTGATTTTTCATATAAGATCAATTTCACACACACACACGAAAACTATAATAGCCATGGCTTTTTGGAAGAGAGGAAGAATTTTTATTTTTAGTTTTATTTATCCAATTTGGGATAATGTTTTATGGTTAAGATCAATTTAAAATCAATTTCTTATTTATCTAAATATGATTTTAGGTTTTATAATATTTTATGTTATAGTATTCATGTTGGTTAATGTTTTCCAACAAAGTTTTAACCTAAAAAAATGCCTAAACACCATATATAAAAGCTATAAATAGAAGTTTTGAGAATTAATATAATGAATAATTTTTATTAAATGGACATGATTTATTATTAAAAATTAATCATAATGGATTTCAAGAGTATAGTCTATCATATATTAGTTTTTTGTATTTAACCCAATAATTTTCAAAGACTTTAATTGATTAATCTGGTTTGAATTTATAAACATGATGGAATTCGTGGAGAATTTTTCTTCTTTTCAAAACCTTTCGACGGATATTTTAGTTATTGTTCCTAGTTTATAGTTTAATTTAGATAATCATGCAATTCTTTGCAATCAAGTTAATCTAGTAAAAGATATCAAAGTAAAAAACCTAACAAGCTTATAATTGAACACTTTAACCATAAAAAATTATAGCATATACATACCATCACATACAAAGTCAACATTATAATTAAGTTAAAACTAGTGTAATATACTTACTTGCTAGAGACCTTAGAATCAAAATCAGAAAGTAGTTTATTGTTGTCAATCATTAATTATTTGTTTTTAAAATTTTGTTGCTCCTCACATTGTGTAAATAGGATGTATACAATTAGTCTCTTATGATTCTAACAACTTCTTCATATTTATGTATACTTATAATTAAGATCCACAAACTCAAGGAAATATAAATCGGTATCTCTCTACAATAATAGAACATAAGCTCTAGAGTTTGAGAAAAACTCAAAAAGAAATAAAGCTTAAAATAGAGGAAGATAATATGAAAATTGAGGTGGAAAGGTGTCTGGAATCTATGTAAAACAGTTGTTTTTCAACTTCTTTTTATAATGGATTTTAAAACAAAAAATGATACAGAATTAATTTTGATAATTACTATAATTAACTCACACCCACCATAAAAAGAATAAAAATCTGATAGTTTTTTTTTGCCTTAAAATCCAAATGTTTTTCTTTGAAAAGGTTGTTAAAAAAGAAGAAGAAGATTGTTTAGACTCTTTATTCCTAATCTAGATATATAAATGGGTTGGTAAAAAAAGTCTTTATTGGTCAAAGAATTATTTTATTATAAACTCAAATCTAAATTCAAAATAGGTTAAGCAAAACTTAAACCCGAGTCTAAAGCTCGTGACCAGTGACTCATGGCCTAAGCTCATGTTCATGCTCATGCTTGAGCCAAGTTAAGCATTCACACGTGGGTGAGACTCAAACTATTTTGTTAAGACTCATTTATGACTTTTTAATTTTTCAATATAAAAACTATAAGATAATTTTGTATTTTTTCAATATAAAATAAAAAAAAAATAAATTTTATAAAAACATGCATACCAATAATTTTTTAAGATAAGTTTCTCAATTTATTTTAATCATACTAATGTTAGATGTTAAAAATTTTTTTTGTTAAATTTTAATTTTCAACAAAATTTTAAATATAAAATAAGTGGATTCCACTTTAAATTTGACTTAATATATATCTATTAAATATGTTTTTTACAACAAAGTCCATTGTCGGTAATTTGTTTCTCATAACAAATGCATTTTCTTGGAGTATTGGAAGCTTATACGAAACTCTAGAGGTATCACTTCAAAAGGATGTGTTGCTTTATTTGGATACATGTGACGAAAAGGTGAAAGCAAATGTTTAAATATAGTACAACATTTAATTAATAAGACGTGAGGTGTGACAAATGTAAATCATGAAAATATGCGTGCATCACTTAAAGATACAATTTCTTTTCACGGCCTCAATTGTTGTTGCTGATGATAAGTATAAAACTTTGCGAGAAAAAAATTAAAAAAACAATTAAATTGAGAAAATTAAAAAAATAATTGAAAAAACTGAATAGTAAAAAAAACTGATTAAACCGATTAAAATTTTGAAAAAATCGACCGGTCTAATTTGATAAGTCTGAAACTAAAAAAATAGACCGAACCAAACCCAAACTCAAACCCAAACCGAATAAAAACTTATTATCATGAAAATATGCCTGCATTACTTAAAGATACAATTTTTTTTTTTTCACGGCCTCAATTGTTGGTGCAGATGATAAGTATAAAAATTATTATCATTACAATTAAAATATTGGAGATGAAAAACACTGTTTATATAAGCAATCAACCACCTTCATGTTTTTATTATAAAAGCTATTTTTTTATAGGATTTTTTTTCTTTTAAGTCTTTTTTTTTTCTTTTGCTTCCCAATTAACAAACCTCAACCCTTTTCTTTTCTTTTTTTTTTTTCATTCACGTGATTTTATTTTATAAGGGCCTTTTACTTTTTATTTAACAAATATAGTGTGATTTTGCAAAATGAATAATAAACCATGAAATAATGTTTAAAATCATGAACACACGAGATAATATAAGATAAAAAAATTTTAAAAATAGTGAAAATGCTACATAGGAGAAAGACACGGTCCACTATGAGTTGCAGTTAATTTTTTTTAATGATTTTTGTTGCTTGACTTTTTTTTATTCTTAATTTAATCATTTCACATTAAGTTGACTTGTGATTATGTTTAGTGTTTTGTTTTGATTGATTTTATATAAGGCTCTCACAATGTTTAGAATAAATTTTCACGTTGGTTCATGCTCGATTTGAAAAAATAAAATTTAACTTTATTTATTCAAACCAATTAAAACTTTTGGACCCAATTTCAAACTAAAATAAATATTCAACTTTTTTCTCTCTAAGAAATAATATCTTTATAGCAGCATCCTCACTCAATCTTTGGTTATAATCAATAAAAATTTTATTATTTTTTGACACTATCATTCTTGATTTATTTTATTAAGCACACATATGAAAATTTTTGTTTATAGTAAAATTTTTCATAATAATTAAAAACATTTACAACAAAAAATGCTCAATCTCGTAGCGTGGGGGGAATCAAATTAGTTCAATATTAAGAGTTCTTAGGTCTGATTTCTTTTTAAGAAGATAATAATTTATCTATATTTAAGGATTTGATTCAAGGTTGTCAATTCCGTTCTGTTTCGTCCGGAATGGCCAAAACATTTCATACCAATTTAAAAAACGAAACAAAACGGAACAAATTTCATCTCATTTTAAATTTCGGTTCGTTCTGGATTTTTTGGCTAAATTCCGCCTGGAACGTTCCAGTTTCATTCCACATGTTCCGTTCCACTCTTGAAAAGTCATTGAATCAAATTGAACATTGTTCAATTTCATTAATTAAACCACCCAATTATAAAAAAACTATTTTTCATTACTATTTTCAATAACAATGATATTAATAATAATATTGAAAATTATTATTACTATTTTCATTAACAATGATATTAATTTTTTAAAATTAGATTTATCACTAATATATATGGTTTATATTCATGTTGTTTTTTTCATGTTTATACTTTATAAGAATTTGAGCAAAACAAGGGATGTTTTAGATTCCATTAGCCTTGATAACATTGACCTAACTTTATATTAAAAATATTTATGTTAAAACATTTTATTTTCATAATATTTTGATATTTTGTTTAAGTTGAATTACTTTAAGTTAAAGATCTATTTAATCTTGACTATTTAAAAATATTTTAAATTTTAAAATTATATTTGTTTGACATTGTGTTTGTAGTTTGGCATTATGTTTGTATTACATAATTTATAATTAATTTATCTTGAATTTGAATTATGTTTGTTGAATATATATATATATATATATATATATATATATATATATATGAACAGTACAATCCCAAAATGGCACGTCGAAATACTCTAAAACTAAAACATTTCATTCTAATTGAAAAAATAAAATACCTACCAAAACAGAATTGACAACCTTAATTTGATTCATATAATAAAGAAAATATTAATTACATAAAGGAAAATCGACATATCTTTATCCAACTTGCAAAAGTACTATAAACTTCATTCTCAAGTAGTCAAGTGTATGTCGTGACAACATCTCTCTGAAACGTACTGTTCTTATCGATTGTATAACAAACAAGAGCGGTGCTATTATATTCCACCCAGTGCCTGCACACCATGCGTTGATGCAGGACTGTGAGGCCTGCGTGGTGCCATGGCCGCAGGATACAAGATTTTCGAAGAAGGAAATTTATTCACTTACCCATGTAAGGAAATGGTGTAGTAAACCAGTGAGATGTGGTAGGTAGAGATTCATTAGTTGGCTGAGCCCCAGCTTCCAACCATAAAGTAAGACTCCTGGAAAGCTTTTAAAGCACAGGGAGCCACGCCACGGCCAGTAGTCATGGATCCCTCTCTCCTTCAGTGCACCAGTTCATCAACACACACAGAGAGAAACATCATTTCCTCTTGGTCTCAGAATGAACTGACATGAATTACAGGAGGATTCGCCTCCTTATATATGAGCTATATATTTTCGTGCATGATTTCCTGGAAAGAACCGGTGAACCTCCAGCAATTTGAGCAAGATGATTCTTCAATGAGTGATCAATATTGTAAGAGGTACATTCCATTGACAATAATGTCATGTTCGTTGGCAAGTAATCAAGCGGTTAGTTAAAACAACGCTATTGTTTCAAGCAGTATTCTCCTTCAACATTAAAATAAAAGTGTTTAGAAGTGTGACAGCGATCACGGTTTAAAGTATTTTTTATTTGAAAATATATTAAAATAATTTTTTTTTATTTTTTATTTTTGATATCAGTACATCAAAACGATCTGAAAATATAAAAAAAATAATTTTAAATAAATAAATTTAAATTTTTTAAAAAATACGATTTCAATCGCATTCCTAAACGCTGCCTGAATTTTAGGAGAATATTGAACAACTGAGTTATTGCCTTATTTTATTGACAATTTTGAATTGATTTTTCTTCTCTAATTTAAACTCTTGACATCTATACAATATTGATAGATAACATGTGAGCTTTTCCTATCAAATGTCAATAAATCTTCAAAAATTGATTGAAACATCATTAATAAAGCAATCAACAATATATATATATATATATATATATATATATATATATATATATATAATATTGAGATTCTAGCTAAAAATAGTAAGGGAAATACACTGCTTTTATTCAAGATTTCAATATATAGCTTATAAAATATATATAATTTAGGAAAAAGAGGAGGTGCGAGACATGAACCTAACTTAGAGGCTCATAAACACACCCTTTGGCCACAGTCCTTGCCCTTGGTCTTCAGTAGGGACACATGTCTGTAGTCCCAAGAACACGAATTAATCATTAGAATCTGCTAGCTTTTGTTCTTGTTTACAGCAACACAATATATAGCAAGCGCTTTCTCGTATTCGGATCTTTATTGTCCTTGATAATTAGGTAATGTCTATTTGATGTCCTTGATAATTAGGATATACTAGTTACATGCCGCGGCATACGTGGATGAATTATTTTTTGCATTTTAAAAAAAATCAAGATCTAAAAATGTTAAGTTTTTTTACAAAGTTATACCCAAGAGTTTTAAGTTTGGTTGCAACGCTTGACCCAAAAGTAATATTTTTAATATTAATAATAACATTAAACTTGGGTTAACCCTTAGCATAAAAGCATCTGGAATGCAATACCAGACCCAATAGCATTGGACGTGTGTCTGACTGCAAGGTCGTGTCATAAAAGTGTAATAATTAAATATATTAGTTAAAAAGAAAAAAACAAAGAAAAAAAACCAACAGGAAGAAAAAAACTAATGAAGAAAAAGAAAAAAAAATATGAATTAACTGTGTTAACCCTTCAAATCAGGTTAACCCGTCATACCTTAAATTCGCATCGTGAAAGTTTGATAATTAAAAAGGAAAAAACAAATTAATGGGTTAACCTAGAATTAACTGGGCTAACTTGTCAAACCAGGTTAGCCTGTCAAATCCGGAATCCGTGTCATGAAAGTTTGATAACTAAATAGAAAAAAATTTAACATTAACAATATAAATTAAACAAAAAAATAATTAAAAACAAAAAAAACAAAAGGCATAAACCTTTTCACTATGAACTGCACTGTGCAGTCTACAGTCAAAGGCATAAAAACAACAAAAAAACAAAAATAAAAACTAAAGGCATCAGTCGAGAACTAATTAGAAAAAAATTTAATATTAATAAACTAAATTAATTAAATAAAATTAATTAAAAAGAAAAAATAAAAGAAAAAAAACCTCTAAGAAGAAGAAAAAAAACTAAATAGAAATAAATTTAACATTAACAAATTAAACTAAACGAAATAAATTAAAAAGAAAAAAAAGCAAAAAAAAAATTACAGGTTAACTCGTCAAATTAGGTTAACCCGTTAAACCTGGGATTCGTGTCATGAATGTCTGGTAACTAAATAAAAAAAGTGAAAATTAAGAAACTAAACCAAACAAAAAAAAATTAATTAAAACGAAAAAAAAATCCGGGTTAACTCGTCAAACCATGTTAACCCGTTAAACCCAGGATCTGTGTCATGAAAGTCTAATAACTATATAAAAAAAATTAACATTAACAAACTAAATTAAACAAAAACAATTTATGAAAAT
>Ga0325404_1007179_pt1 | contig 11633 bp, 10 predicted proteins | sample PopdelMetagenome_18_FD_205664 | JGI IMG/M metagenome (GOLD analysis project Ga0325404, IMG submission 205664) | Populus deltoides microbial communities from Bellville, Georgia, United States - Xylem-Control-R1 | ecosystem: Host-associated > Plants > Phyllosphere > Stem > Wood/Secondary xylem... | reverse complement strand
GTTTCCGGAAGCTGTTTTCCTTGTAGAAGATGTGGAATCGCTACTTGGTGAAGCGGAGGTCTCGTCGCTACAGAGTAGAGTACCGGTTCGAAAGGGCCATAACTTTTGATCCGACCGTTGGATCGCCATCAAATTTTTACAGGATTTTTCGGAAGCTGTTTTCCTTGGAGAAGATGTGGAATCGCTACTCGGTGAGTCGGAGGTGTCGTCTCTGGAGAGCAGAGTACCGGTTCGAAAGGGCCATAACTTTTGATCCGACCGTTGGATCGCCCTCAAATTTTTACAGGAGTTTCCGGAAGCCGTTTTCCTTGTAGAAGATGTGGAATCGCTACTCGGTGAGTCGGAGGTGTCGTCTCTTGAGAGCAGAGTACCGGTTCGAAAGGGCCATAACTTTTGATCCGACCGTTGGATCGCCCTCAAATTTTTACAGGAGTTTCCGGAAGCTGTTTTCCTTGTAGAAGATGTGGAATCGCTACTCGGTGAGTCGGAGGTGTCGTCGCTCGAGACCAGAGTACCGCTTCGAAAGGGCCATAACTTTTGATCAGACAGTTGGATCGCCGTCAAATGTTTACAGGAATTTCCGGAAGCTGTTTTTCTTTGAGTACATGTGGAATCGCTACTCGGTGAGGCGGAGGTCTCGTCGCTGTAGACTAGAGTACCGGTTCGAAAGGGCCATAACTGTTGATCCGACCGTTGGATCGCCCTCCAATTTTTACAGGAGTTTCCGGAAGCTATTTTCCTTGTAGAAGATGTGGAATCGCTACTCGGTGAGTCGGAGGTGTCGTCTCTCGAGACCAGAGTACCGCTTCGAAAAGGCCATAACTTTTGATCAGACCGTTGGATCGCCCTCAAATGTTTACAGGAATTTCCAGAAGCTGTTTTTCTTGGAGTACATGTGGAATCACTACTCGGTGAGGCGGAGGTCTCGTCGCTCGAGACCAGAGTAACGGTTCGAAAGGGCCATAACTTTTGATGTGACCATTAGATCGCCCTCGAATTTTAACAGGAGTTTTCGGAAGCCGCTTTCCTTCTAGAAGATGTGGAATCGCTACTCGGTAAGTCGGAGGTGTCGTCTCTCGAGACAAGAGTAACGATTCGAAAGGGCCATAACTTTTGATCCGACCGTTGGATCGCCCTCAAATTTTTACAAGAGTTTCCGGAAGCTGTTTTCCTTGTAGAAGATGTCGAATCGCTACTCGGTGAGTCGGAGGTGCCGTCCCTCGAGACCAGAGTACCGGTTCGAAAGGGCCATAACTTTTGATCCGACCGTTGGATCGCCCTCAAATTTTTACAGGAGTTTCCGGAAGCTGTTTTCCTTGTAGAAGATGTGGAATCGCTACTCGGTGAGTCGGAGGTGGCGTCTCTCGAGACCAGAGTACCAGTTCGAAAGGGCCATAACTTTTGATCCGACCGTTGGATCGCCCTCAAATTTTTACAGGAATTTCCGGAAGCTGTTTTCCTTGTAGAAGATGTGGAATCGCTACTCGGTGAGTCGGAGGTGTCGTCTCTCGAGACCAGAGTACCAGTTCGAAAGGGCCATAACTTTTGATCAGACCGTTGGATCGCCCTCAAATTTTTACAGGAGTTTCCGGAAGCTGTTTTCCATGTAAAAGATGTGGAATCACTACTCGGTGAGTCGGAGGTGTCGTCTCTCGAGACCAGAGTACCGGTTCGAAAGGGCCATAACTGTTGATCCGACCGTTGGATCGCCCTCCAATTTTTACAGGAGTTTTCGGAAGCTGTTTTGCTTGGAGAACATGTGGAATTGCTACTTGGTGAAGCGGAGGTCTCGTCGCTACAGACTAGAGTACCGGTTCGAAAGGGCCATAACTTTTGATCCGACCGTTGGATCGCCATCAAATTTTTACAGGAATTTCCGGAAGCTGTTTTCCTTGTAGAAGATGTGGAATCGCTACTCGGCGAGGCGGAGATGTCGTCTCTCGAGACCAGAGTACCGGTTCGAAAGGGCCAGAACTTTTGATCAGACCGTTGGATCGCCCTCAAATGTTTACAGGAATTTCCGGAAGCTGTTTTTCTTGGAGTACATGTGGAATCGCTACTCGGTGAGGCGGAGGTCTCGTCGCTCGAGACCAGAGTGCCGGTTCGAAAGGGCCATCACTTTTGATCCGACCGTTGGATCGCCCTCAAATTTTTACAGGAGTTTCCGGAAGCTGTTTTCCTTGTAGAAGATGTGGAATCGCTACTCGGTGAGTCGGAGGTGTCGTCTCTCGAGACCAGAGTACCGGTTCGAAAGGGCCATAACTTTTGATCAGACCGTTGGATCGCCCTCAAATTTTTACAGGAGTTTCCGGAAGCTGTTTTCCTTGTAGAAGATGTGGAATCGCTACTCGGTGAGTCAGAGGTCTCGTCGCTGTAGACTAGAGTACCGGTTCGAAAGGGCCATAACTGTTGATCCGACCGTTGGATCGCCCTCAAATTTTTACAGGAGTTTCCGGAAGCTGTTTTGCTTGGAGAACATGTGGAATTGCTACTTGGTGAAGCGGAGGTCTCGTCGCTACAGACTAGAGTACCGGTTCGAAAGGGCCATAACTTTTGATCCGACCGTTGGATCGCCCTCAAATTTTTACAGGAATTTCCGGAAGCTGTTTTCCTTGGAGAAGATGTGGAATCGCTACTCGGCGAGGCGGAGATGTCGTCTCTCGAGACCAGAGAACTGGTTCGAAAGGGCCAGAACTTTTGATCAGACCGTTGGATCGCCCTCAAATGTTTACAAGAATTTCCGGAAGCTGTTTTTCTTGGAGTACATGTGGAATCGCTACTCGGTGAGGCGGAGGTCTCGTCGCTCGAGACCAGAGTGCCGGTTCGAAATGGCCATAACTTTTGATCCGACCGTTGGATCGCCCTCAAATTTTTACAGGAGTTTCAGAAAGCTGTTTTTCTTGGAGTACATGTGGAATCGCTACTCGGTGAGGCGGAGGTCTCGTCGCTCGAGACTAGAGTACCGGTTCGAAAGGTCCATAACTTTTGATCCGACCGTTGGATCACCCTCAAATTTTTACAGGAGTTTCCGGAAGCTGATTCTCTTAGAGTACATGTGGAATCGCTACTCGGTGAGTCGGAGGTGGCGTCTCTCGAGAACAGAGTACCGTTTCGAAAGGGCCATAACTTTTGATCCGACCGTTGGATCGCCCTCAAATTTTTACACGAGTTTCCGGAAGCTGTTTTTCTTGGCGTAGATGTAGAATCGCTACTTGGTGAGGCGCAGGTCTCGTCCCTCGAGACTAGAGTACCGGTTCGAAAGGGCCATAACTTTTGATCCGACCGTTGGATCGCCCTCAACTTTTTACAGTAGTTTCCGGAAGCTGTTTTTGTTGGAGTACATGTGTAATCGCTACTCGGTGAGGCGCAGGTCTCGTCGCTCGAGACCAGAGTACCGCTTAGAAAGGGCCATAAGTTTTGATCCGACCGTTGGATCGCCCTCAAATTTTTACAGGAGTTTCCGGAAGCTGTTTTTCTTGGAGTACATGTGGAAATGCTACTCGGTGAGTCGGAGGTCTCGTCCCTCGAGACTAGAGTACCGGTTCGAAAGGGCCATAAATTTTGATCCGACCGTTGGATCGCCGTCAACTTTTTATAGGAGTTTCCGGAAGCTGTTTTTCTTGGAGTACATGTGTAATCGCTACTCGGAGAGGCGCAGGTCTCATCGCTCGAGACCAGAGTACCGGTTAGAAAGGGCCATAACTTTTGATCCGACCGTTGGATCGCCCTCAAATTTTTACAGGAGTTTCCAGAAGATGTTTTTCTTGGAGTACATGTGGAAATGCTACTCTGTGAGTCGGAGGTATCGTCGCTCGAGACCAGAGTACCGGTTCGAAAGGGCCATAACTTTTGATCTGACCGTTTGATCGCCCTCAAATTTTTACATGAGTTTCCGGAAGCTGTTTTGCTTGGAGTACATGTGGAATCGCTACTCGGTGTGGCGTGGTCTCGTCCCTCGAGACCAGAGTACCGGTTCGAAAGGGCAATAACTTTTGATCCTACCGTTGGATCGCCCTCAAATTTTTACAGGAGTTTGCGGAAGCTGTTTTTCTGGGTGTAGATGTGGAATCGCTACTCGGCGAGTCGGAGGTCTCGTCGCTCGAGACCAGAGTACCGGTTCGAAAGGGCCATAACTTTTGATCCGACCGTTGGATCGCCCTCAAATTTTTACAGGAGTTTCCGGAAGCTGTGTTGCTTGGAGTACATGTGGAATCGCTACTCGGTGAGGTGGAGGTCTCGTCGCTACAGACTAGAGTACCGGTTCGAAAGGGCCATAACTTTTGATTCGACTGTTGGATCACCCTTAAATTTTTACAGGAGTTTCTGGAAGCCGTTTTCCTTGTAGAAGATGTGGAATCGCTACGCGGTGAGTCGGACGTGTCGTCTCTCGAGACCACAGTACCGTTTTGAAAGGGCCATAACTTTTGATCCGGCCGTTGGATCGCCCTCAAATTTTTACAGGAGTTTCAGAAAGCTGTTTTTCTTGGAGTACATGTGGAATCGCTACTCGGTGAGGCGGAGGTCTCGTCGCTCGAGACCAGAGTACCGGTTCGAAAGGGCCATAACTTTTGATCCGACCGTTGGATCACCCTCAAATATTTACAGGAGTTTCCGGAAGCTGATTCTCTTAGAGTACATGTGGAATTGCTACTCGGTGAGTCGGAGGTATCGTCGCTCGAGACCAGAGTACGGGTTCGAAAGGGCTATAACTTTTGATCCGATCGTTGGATCGCCCTCAAATTTTTACAGGAGTTTCCGGAAGCTGTGTTGCTTGGAGTACATGTGGAATCGCTACTCGGTGAGGCGGAGGTCTCGTCGCTACAGACTAGAGTACCGGTTCGAAAGGGCCATAACTTTTGATCCGACCGTTGGATCGCCCTCAAATTTTTACAGGAGTTTCCGGAAGCCGTTTTCCTAGTAGAAGATGTGGAATCGCTACTCGGTGAGTCGGAGGTGTCGTCTCTCGAGACCAGAGTACCGATTCGAAAGGGCCATAACTTTTGATCTGACCGTTGGATCGCCCTCAAATTTTTACAGGAGCTTCAGAAAGCTGTTTTTCTTAGAGAACATGTGGAATCGCTATTCGATGAGGCGGAGGTCTCGTCGCTACAGACTAGAGTACCGGTTCGAAAGGGCCATAACTTTTGATCCGACCGTTGGATCGCCCTCAAATTTTTACAGGAGTTTGCGGAAGCGGTTTCCCTAGTAGAAGATGTGGAATCGCTACTCGGTGAGTCGGAGGTGTCGTCTCTCGAGACCAAAGTACCGATTCGAAACGGCCATAACTTTTGATCCGACCGTTGGATCGCCCTCAAATGTTTACAGGAGCTTCAGAAAGCTGTTTTTCTTAGAGAACATGTGGAATCGCTACTCGGTGAGGTTGAGGTCTTGTCGCTCCAGACCAGGGTACCGGTTCGAAAGGGCCATAACTTTTGATCCGACCGTTGGATCGCCCTCAAATTTTTACAGGAGTTTCCGGAAGCTGTTTTTCTTGGCATAGATGTAGAATCGCTACTTGGTGAGGCGCAGGTCTCGTCCCTCGAGACCAGAGTACCGGTTTGAAAGGGCCATAACTTTTGATCCGACCGTTGGATCGCCCTCAAATTTTTACAGGAAGCCGTTTTCATTGTAGTACTTGTGGAATCGCTACTCGGTGAGTCGGAGGTGTCGTCTCTCGAGACCAGAGTACCGATTCGAAAGGGCCATAACTTTTGATCCGACCGTTGGATCGCCCTTAAATTTTTACAGGAGTTTCAGAAAGCTGTTTTTCTTGGAGTACATGTGGAATCGCTACTCGGTGAGGTGGAGGTCTTGTCGCTCGAGACTAGAGTACCGGTTCAAAAGGGCCATAACTTTTGATCCGACCGTTGGATCGCCCTCAAATTTTTACATAAGTTTCCAGAAGCTGTTTTGCTTGGAGTACATGTGGAATCGCTACTCGGAGTGGCGGATGTCTCGTCGCTCGAGACCAGAGTACTGGTTCGAAAGGGCAATAACTTTTGATCCTACTGTTGGATTGCCCTCAAATTTTTACAGGAAGCCGTTTTCATTGGAGTACATGTGGAATCGCTACTCGGTGAGTCATAGGTGTCGTCTCTCGAGACTAGAGTACCGATTCGAAAGGGCCATAACTTTTGATCCGAACGTTGGATCGCCCTCAAATTTTTACAGGAGTTTCAGAAAGCTGTTTTTCTTGGAGTACATGTGGAATCGCTACTCGGTGAGTCGGAGGTATCGTCGCTCGAGACCAGAGTACCGGTTCTAAAGGGCCATAACTTTTGATCCGACCGTTTGGATCGCCCTCAAATTTTTACAGGAAGCCGTTTTCATTGGAGTACATGTGGAATCGCTACTCGGTGAGTCGGAGGTGTCGTCTCTCGAGACCAGAGTACCGATTCAAAAGGGCCATAACTTTTGATCCGAACGTTGGATCGCCATCAAACTTTTACAGGAGTTTCAGAAAGCTGTTTTTCTTGGAGTACATGTGGAATCGCTACTCGGTGAGGCGGAGGTCTCGTCGCTACAGACTAGAGTACCGGTTCGAAAGGGCCATTACTTTTGATCCGACCGTTTGGATCGCCCTCAAATTTTTACAGGAGTTTCCGGAAGCCGTTTTCCTTGTAGAAGATGTGGAATTGCTACTCGGTGAGTCGGAGGTCTCGTCTCTCGAGACCAGAGTACCGATTCGAAAGGGCCATAACTTTTGATCCGACCGTTGGATCGCCCTTAAATTTTTACAGGAGCTTCAGAAAGCTGTTTTTCTTGGAGTACATGAGGAATCGCTAATTGTTGAGGTGGAGGTGTCGTCGCTCGAGACTAGAGTACCGGTTCGAAAGGGCCATAACTGTTGATCCGACCGTTGGATCGCCCTCAAATTTTTACAGGAGTTTCCGGACGCCGTTTTTGTTGGACTAGATGTGGAATTGCTACTCGGTGAGGCGGAGGTCTCGTCGCTCGAGACCAGAGTACCGGTTCGAAAGGGCCATAACTTTTGACCCGACCGTTGGATCGCACTCAAATTTTTACAGGAGCTTCCGGATACTGTTTTTCTTGTAGTAGACGTGCAATCGCTACTCGGTGAGGCGGAGGTCTCGTCTCTCGAGACAAGAGTACCGGTTCGAAGGGCCATAACTTTTGATCCGACCGTTGGATCGCCCTCAAATTTTTACAGGAGTTTCCGGACGCCGTTTTCTTGGACTAGATGTGGAATCGCTACTCGGTAAGGCGGAGGTCTCGTCGCTCGAGACCAGAGTACCGGTTCGAAAGGGCCATAACTTTTGACCCGACCGTTGGATCGCACTCAAATTTTTACAGGAGCTTCCGGATACTGTTTTTCTTGTAGTAGACGTGCAATCGCTACTCGGTGAGGCGGAGGTCTCGTCGCTCGAGACAAGAGTACCAGTTCGAAAGGGCCATAACTTTTGATCCGACCGTTGGATCACCCTCAAATTTTTACAGGAGTTTCCGGAAGCCGTTTTCCTAGTAGAAGATGTGGAATCGCTACTCGGTGAGTCGGAGGTGTCGTCTCTCGAGACCAGAGTACCGATTCGAAAGGGCCATAATTTTTGATCCGACCGTTGGATCGCCCTCAAATTTTTACAGGAGTTTCAGAAAGCTGTTTTTCTTGGAGTACATGTGGAATCGCTACTCGGTGAGGCAGAGGTCTCGTCGCTCGAGACCAGAGTACCGGTTCGAAAGGGCCATAACTTTTGATCCGACCGTTGGATCACCCTCAAATTTTTACAGGAGTTTCCGGAAGCTGATTCTCTTAGACTACATGTGGAATTGCTACTCGGTGAGTCGGAGGTATCGTCGCTCGAGACCAGAGTACGGGTTCGAAAGGGCCATAACTTTTGATCCGATCGTTGGATCGCCCTTAAATTTTTACAGGAGTTTCCGGAAGCTGTGTTGCTTGGAGTACATGTGGAAATGCTACTCGGTGAGTCGGAGGTCTCGTCCCTCGAGACTAGAGTACCGGTTCGAAAGGGCCATAACTTTTGATCCGACAGTTGGATCGCCGTCAACTTTTTACAGGAGTTTCCGGAAGCTGTTTTTCTTGGAGTACATGTGTAATCGCTACTCGGAGAGGCGCAACTCTCGTCGCTCGAGACTAGAGTACCGGTTAGAAAGGGCCATAACTTTTGATCCGACCGTTGGATCGCCCTCAAATTTTTACAGGAGTTTCCAGAAGATGTTTTTCTTGGAGTACATGTGGAATCCCTACTCGGTGAGGCGGAGGTCTCTGTGCTCAAGACCAGAGTACCGGTTCGAAAGGGCCATAACTTTTGATCCGACCGTTGGATCGCCCTCAAATTTTTACAGGAGTTTCAGAAAGCTGTTTTTCTTGGAGTACATGTGGAATCGCTACTCGGTGAGGCGGAGGTCTCGTCGCTCGAGACCAGAGTACCGGTTCGAAAGGGCCATAACTTTTGATCCGACCGTTGGATCACCCTCAAATATTTACAGGAGTTTCCGGAAGCTGATTCTCTTAGAGTACATGTGGAATTGCTACTCGGTGAGTCGGAGGTATCGTCGCTCGAGACCAGAGTACGGGTTCGAAAGGGCTATAACTTTTGATCCGATCGTTGGATCGCCCTCAAATTTTTACAGGAGTTTCCGGAAGCTGTGTTGCTTGGAGTACATGTGGAATCGCTACTCGGTGAGGCGGAGGTCTCGTCGCTACAGACTAGAGTACCGGTTCGAAAGGGCCATAACTTTTGATCCGACCGTTGGATCACCCTCAAATTTTTACAGGAGTTTGCGGACGCGGTTTCCCTAGTAGAAGATGTGGAATCGCTACTCGGTGAGTCGGAGGTGTCGTCTCTCGAGACCAAAGTACCGATTCGAAAGGGCCATAACTTTTGATCCGACCGTTGGATCGCCCTCAAATGTTTACAGGAGCTTCAGAAAGCTGTTTTTCTTAGAGAACATGTGGAATCGCTACTCGGTGAGGTTGAGGTCTTGTCGCTCCAGACCAGGGTACCGGTTCGAAAGGGCCATAACTTTTGATCCGACCGTTGGATCGCCCTCAAATTTTTACAGGAGTTTCCGGAAGCTGTTTTTCTTGGCATAGATGTAGAATCGCTACTTGGTGAGGCGCAGGTCTCGTCCCTCGAGACCAGAGTACCGGTTTGAAAGGGCCATAACTTTTGATCCGACCGTTGGATCGCCCTCAAATTTTTATAGGAAGCCGTTTTCATTGTAGTACTTGTGGAATCGCTACTCGGTGAGTCGGAGGTGTCGTCTCTCGAGACCAGAGTACCGATTCGAAAGGGCCATAACTTTTGATCCGACCGTTGGATCGTCCTCAAATTTTTACAGGAGTTTCAGAAAGCTGTTTTTCTTGGAGTACATGTGGAATCGCTACTCGGTGAGGTGGAGGTCTTGTCGCTCGAGACTAGAGTACCGGTTCGAAAGGGCCATAACTTTTGATCGTACCGTTGGATTGCCCTAAAATTTTTACAGGAGTTTCCGGAAGCTATGTTGCTTGGAGTACATGTGGAATCGCTACTCGGTGAGGCGGAGGTCTCGTCGCTACAGACTAGAGTACCGGTTCGAAAGGGCCATAACTTTTGATCCGACTGTTGGATCACCCTCAAATTTTTACAGGAGTTTCCGGAAGCCGTTTTCCTTGTAGAAGATGTGGAATCGCTACTCGGTGAGTCGGAGGTGTCGTCTCTCGAGACCAGAGTACCGATTCGAAAGGGCCATAACTTTTGATCCGACCGTTGGATCGCCCTGAAATTTTTACAGGAGTTTCAGAAAGCTGTTTTTCTTGGAGTACATGTGGAATCGCTACTCGGTGATGTGGAGGTCTTGTCGCTCGAGACTAGAGTACCGGTTCAAAAGGGCCATAACTTTTGATCCGACCGTTGGATCGCCCTCAAATTTTTACATAAGTTTCCTGAAGCTGTTTTGCTTGGAGTACATGTGGAATCGCTACTCGGAGTGGCGGAGGTCTCGTCGCTCGAGACCAGAGTACTGGTTCGAAAGGGCAATAACTTTTGATCCTACTGTTGGATCGCCCTCAAATTTTTACAGGAAGCCGTTTTCATTGGAGTACATGTGGAATCGCTACTCGGTGAGTCATAGGTGTTGTCTCTCGAGACCAGAGTACCGATTCGAAAGGGCCATAACTTTTGATCCGAACGTTGGATCGCCCTCAAATTTTTACATGAGTTTCAGAAAGCTGTTTTTCTTGGAGTACATGTGGAATCGCTACTCGGTGAGTCGGAGGTATCGTCGCTCGAGACCAGAGTACCGGTTCGAAAGGGCCATAACTTTTGATCCGACCGTTTGGATCGCCCTCAAATTTTTACAGGAAGCCGTTTTCATTGGAGTACATGTGGAATCGCTACTCGGTGAGTCGGAGGTGTCGTCTCTCGAGACCAGAGTACCGATTCGAAAGGGCCATAACTTTTGATCCGAACGTTGGATCGCCATCAAACTTTTACAGGAGTTTCAGAAAGCTGTTTTTCTTGGAGTACATGTGGAATCGCTACTCGGTGAGGCGGAGGTCTCGTCGCTACAAACTAGAGTACCGGTTCGAAAGGGCCATTACTTTTGATCCGACCGTTTGGATCGCCCTCAAATTTTTACATGAGTTTCCGGAAGCCGTTTTCATTGTAGAAGATGTGGAATTGCTACTCGGTGAGTCGGAGATCTCGTCTCTCGAGACCAGAGTACCGATTCGAAAGGGCCATAACTTTTGATCCGACCGTTGGATCGCCCTCAAATTTTTACAGGAGCTTCAGAGAGCTGTTTTTCTTGGAGTACATGTGGAATCGCTACTTGTTGAGGTAGAGGTCTCGTCGCTCGAGACTAGAGTACCGGTTCGAAAGGGCCATAACTTTTGATCCGACCGTTGGATCGCACTCAAATTTTTACAAGAGTTTCCGAACGCTGTTTTCTTGGAGTAGATGTGCAATCGCTACTCGGTGAGGCGGAGGCCTCGTCGCTCGAGAGAAGAGTACCGGTTTAAAAGGGCCATAACTTTTGATCCGACCGTTGGATCGCCCTCAAATTTTTACAAGAGTTTCCGGACGCCGTTTTTCTTAGACTAGATGTGGAATCGCTACTCCGTGAGGCAGAGGGCTCATAGCTCGGGACCAGAATACAGGTTCGAAATGGCCATAACTTTTAATCCGACGGTTGGATCGCACTCAAATTTTTACAGGAGTTTCCGGACGCTGTTTTTCTTGGAGTAGATGTGGAATCGCTACTCGGTGAGGCGGAGGCCTCGTCGCTCGAGAGAAGAGTACCGGTTTAAAAGGGCCATAACTTTTGATCCGACCGTTGGATCGCCCTCAAATTTTTACAAGAGTTTCCGGACGCCGTTTTTCTTAGACTAGATGTGGAATCGCTACTCCGTGAGGCAGAGGGCTCATAGCTCGGGACCAGAATACAGGTTCGAAATGGCCATAACTTTTGATCCGACGGTTGGATCGCACTCAAATTTTTACAGGAGTTTCCGGACGCTGTTTTTCTTGGAGTAGATGTGGAATCGCTACTCGGTGAGGCGGAGGTCTCGTCGCTCGGGACCAGAGTACCGGTTCGAAAGGGCCATAACTTTTGATCCGACCGTTGGATCGCCAACAAATTTTTACAGGTGTTTCCGGACGCCGTTTTCCTTG
>Ga0325404_1007173_pt1 | contig 11638 bp, 5 predicted proteins | sample PopdelMetagenome_18_FD_205664 | JGI IMG/M metagenome (GOLD analysis project Ga0325404, IMG submission 205664) | Populus deltoides microbial communities from Bellville, Georgia, United States - Xylem-Control-R1 | ecosystem: Host-associated > Plants > Phyllosphere > Stem > Wood/Secondary xylem... | reverse complement strand
ATTAAGGTAAGATTTTTCTTTTTTTTTCATGATTTTTTTCACTATATTTGTTTTTTATTTTATTTTTAATTGTTTTTGTTCTTAATAATTGTATAAATGTTGTTGTGAGATTTGTTTTTTCATATGATATTAATTTTTAGTTGATTTATTTATAGGATTTTTAAATTTTTAGCAATTGCAACTTCATTTTTTTTATATGAATTTTTTTAGTTGAATTTATTTTTTTATTTTATTTATTTGTTGCAAATTTGTTTGAGTTAATTTTCTTTTTTTTTTCCAAGCATTTTGAGTATATATTATACAGTGTTGATTTATGTTAATTTAATTATCTTATAATTTTATAAAATAAAATTTTTTTACATTTTTTTAAATAATTACCGACGGAATTACCGATGGAATTTTTGTCGGTAATTCCATTGGTAAATCTGTCGGTAATAAAAAAAATTATTACCGAGGGATATACTGACGACATGAAGCGGGTAATTTTATTTTTTTTATTTCCAACGGATTTACCGATGGATAAAAAATTACCAATGAAAGATTCATCGACGAAGCATTTCCGTCGGTGATTTTGTCGGTAAATTAATTACCGACGGAATATGTGTCTTACGCCGACAGAAAAATTCTGTCGGTAAAACTGTTAAATCTTGTAATGGTGGGTGTGTGTGTGTGTAGTTGAAGAGAGAATATGTTCAACTATCTTAGGCTATACAAAAATCTTTGATGGTATATATATCCACATCTCCACAAACATTATTGCTAAAAAACATGACTTCCAAGTTAATTTTTACTTGATTTTTAATCAATGGTGTCATTGATATAGATGCACGAGGAATGGATTAGTGGGGTCAGAGGTCTTTCTTTCTCATCAGAGAAATATTATACTTCAGTACTGACCAGGGAAGCTCACACATTGAACAATATTTGTCAAAATTGGCACCAGATAACCATGTGACTTGAGGCTGTAGTAACAATGAAATGAATTTAAGAGCGAACCATGAGCAAGATTTTGGATAGAATATTGCTCCACATAGATTTGGATTGCTTTAATAGCCAAAAACAATCTAGTGACATCGGTTGTTTGTAAACTAATTTGAACCTGAATGCACAATATGATCGTGGAAGCTCTAAACCTAAGTAATTGGTGAAGAAAATGAAGATGTTGCTAGTGATTTGGGCTATATTTTAATATAGAGACAGCTCCTTTATACATGTCCAACTTAGATGGATGAATCAAAACCTGAAGAAGTTTTTAATTTTTTTGCCTGTCCTTGATAAGAAGAACATCTTGGATAGGATTTGGGACACACTGACGCGAAAGGGTTCACGCGGAGGGCTGTGGATCCCAGTGATTAGGGCTGCTTTAATAGCAATCAACACTCTAGAACCACCATTGATGCCCAATCTACATCTTGGAGCTTTCAAGCAATTGTTAACAGCGCACATGACTTGAGCAATGATAAGGCTAGCTAGGATCATTAATGACAACAATTGATGCTTAGATATCATCTACAGTTTATTTTGTTGGGTCAATTACATGATTGGCCCGAACATCTGTGCCCTCTACAGTGTATTCTGTAGGTAGAACTTCAAACACAAGCCTTCGAGGGTCACATGCAACAATATATATGTATGTATACATACTGTGAACCCAATACGGAATATGTTAAAAGTGTTATGTGTGTTTGACTTCTGAAACAAAAACGAAGCCAGATGGTAATACAGTGCAACGTATTTATGACAATGATCGATTATAATAAAATCATATTTTACGACCCCATGAAAGCAGAAATGCGTACTTATATTTTTCAGTGGGATTGGTAGGGTTCTAAAGATATAGAAATCCCTTTTTTCCCCAGTGTTTCTTGAATATATAAATGAAGGAACAAAAAAGATATTCCAGTAAAATCTCAGTCAAAATAGCAATAATTCCGTGGCAATGAATTTAGGTTTTTTGTAAATTAAACTGATGAATAGAACATGAGCGTATAAAAACATTTTGAGGCTTCTCTCTATTAGCTTAACATATATCTGGGATGATTTGGTATCTTTATTTACAAATTCCTTGTAGCTATCTCGGTTGAAATGTGATTAGAGGAGGAACAAATAATGTGCTTCTCTAGCACACTTGCATCAATAACGAGAGACATTTCTCAGACAATTCCATGCGAAAAACGTTATCAACATTTTATACGGTAGGTCGTCTGATTTTCTCATTGATTTGACAAAAAGAGGGTCAATAGTCAATTATATGAACCCCTTTTCCCCGATTTAATCAAAGGATTTATACAGAAAATTATCTTCCTTCTAAAAGAAAATTATTTGGCATCGCAAGTTTGGCCAAATGAAAGATTGTACATAATCTAGTTGCTCTTTTTTTTTTTCTTAACAATAAGTTGCTCTTCTTTTGGCCCACGATATAGGTAGGCACAGGATTGTTCAAAACTCATCGATCAGTGACAGTATTGTTTAGATACATGTAAAATTCTATTGCATGTTACTGTGATAATTAAACTGTATCAAGGGAAAATATTTCACATGAGATTGCAAGTAGCTTAAACAATATTCTTGATGACAGAATCCTGAAAATTAAGGGACAGAATACTATGAACAGCAGGTAATTAAAAACCTGAATGTTAGATATCTTTATGCCTTGTATAGCTTTGGCATGCAATCGACGAGAGTTTCTATTTCCAAGAATGACATGGAAGACTTTCATGCAGTTTCCATACATTTATCTTATCAGACCTGTTCTATTTCCGAGAAAGTTAATGCCATGGAACCCTTCCATATAGTTTTCATATATTAAGATTAGTTCTTCTTGGTATTGATAAGCACTTTCTTGACGTCTTCTTCAGAGAGAAAACCTTCCAAAATGCATTATTGTACTTCGTGAAAACCAAATGTTGAGTTTTTCTTGTGTCCTTGAGCAATCCGCAACAATTTTGAATTAAAACAGTTGGTCACGGGATCATGAAAAGTGCAACTCAATCTTGTTGCTAAGTAAGCTAATCTATGGTGGGACATCCTCGACATCGACATGCTCTCCAATAATATGTAAGACGATGCCCACCAAAGGAAATTTGGGACACAAAACCTTACAACCTGGGTACTAATTAATTACCCGGAGCTGGTTTCATCTGTTTTATTTCTGTCTCAACATAACAGGGTCTAATTATTTTTAATCCCATGTAATATCTATGAAATTATAGCGCATCTTTTAATTTTTCATCTACATGTACCTGGAATAATTTGATAATTTTTTGTTTCCATGCTGAAATTTTGAAGATTTATTCATGGTCTGTTATCGTTGATCAAGCAATATTTTTGCAGCTCATCTTCTTTCATTGCATGCAAGCCATACTTTAATAATTTAATGTTCAATAGTTCCTCTGGAAACTCACATCAAATTCCAATGAAACAGTAACCCAAAAACAAAAGAAAACACTAAATGAAGATTAGTGCACATAGTCCTGTCTTGTGAGCTGTAACAAGCCAATCTTGATCCCATTGAAAGGGCCGGGAAGGGCTAGGTAGCTTTGTCCCATTTGTTTACTCTCCAAGTTAACAGGAGGCCAAAGTGCCCCAAGAGGTCGATAATGGTGCCGGCATCTCTCAGTGTCAGCATTCTGTCTGACAATTACCAAATCATTTATAAAAGAAAATACAGATCAATATAACTGTTGAGGACAGAGACTTATCATATTGTATATTCAAGTGATTTTAGACCCTATATAAAGGGTGCCCTTGGCAACTTCTGAATTCATCGGGACCTTATGTGTACGATCCTTCATCATCACAGCTTTGCTAGGTCATGGCTGTATCTGCAACCAGAATATTTTTTTGCCCCAACAATCTCAAGTTAATTATTTGAGGCCTGAATGTTGTCTATTAACATTATGTCTGGCTCTCCCAATTTATCTTAGAAACGCATCAATTTAGGTCATTTTTTTTAATGAATGGCAATGCAAAATATTTGGAATTTGCCAATCATATAGCAGAAAATTCAAAGTGTCCTTCAAATTTTAAAACTGAAACTTAAAAGCAGATTTTATCACCGAAGAACGCGAACATGATCACTGAGGTTGTCCGATTTCTTGTGGGACCTATTGCTGTGGCCACTTGTTATGCCTTGGATTCATATTGAAAATTCCCATCTCTATCCTAATTGAACTTAAACTAGTAACTTCAAATTATCAATAATAACTAAACCGTGTGGCTTTCTTGCATTGTTGACTTTTTCACCAATTATTTTCTGAACTCTCAATTTGGTCATGAAATATTTTTGCACAATTGAGCTTTTTTTAGTCCAAATTAAAACTCAATCGTATATATTTTTCTAAAGAGAGAATTCTTAAAATGGTGTGGCAATTGTCATAACCAATTTTTAAGTTATTCCACAAATTCATTTTTTCTTTCAAAATAAAAATAATAAAATAAAAGCTGACAACGTGGAGAAAACAAACCAAGAAGGATTTCAAACATATAAAAAAAATCAAACTGTAATTTTGGATGAAATTCGAAGCCTAATTGTACCCTATTATACCCAAGACTAAAGAAACAATACAGATTCAATATCAAATTAAATGATTATTGGACGAATCTGCATAAAAATTAAGTCCAAGAATATAATTAAATTTTTAATAGGCCAATTTGATTTAATCATGGGCCAAATTAAAGATTAATTATATTTAAGATCTAATTTGGGTCCAATTGAATGATTTAATTAGATGTAATGACTTAATTATACTTTAAATTGGTCAAATTAATTTTATTAAGGGCTTAATTGGTGAAAAATTAAGTTTGGGATCTCAATTTGAGCTTAATTGAGAAGATTTGAATTTTAAGAGACCAAATTTTATTTTTACCAAATCAATTGATTGAAATCAGGGGCAAAATCGCAAGAAAATTAGAGTTTTGTGGTCAATTAGAGGTTCAATTGAAAAATATCACAACCAAGAACCAATCTGCAAAAGGTGTCAAACTACAAGGGTTCAATTGATTAAAATCGACGATGAAATTGAAGAAAATTAAAAGTTTAATGATCAATAAGGGGGTAAATGGAAGAAATCTGAGATCAAGGATAAAAATGAAAAAGACGCCGAAATCTAGGGCTAAAATTGAAGTTTTCTAGGGACCAAATTGCATGAAATTTAAAGTTTGAAGCCAATCAAAGGTGTATATGAGATAAATTAGCAATCGAAGGACCAAAATAAACTTTACCAAAACATCATTGTTACTGTTCATCTTCTCTTTTAATTTTATCTGAAATGACAACTCAGAGAGGCTACTTTGCAGGAGTATTTAATGCCTTTAACCTCCAGCAAATTTGACAACACCTGAATCAAAATGATCACCTGACATTTGACTACACGCCAGTGTGGTCCTTTTTGGCTGATTGACACCACAGAGGTCATGGTGCCGGCCTAAAGAGGCTAACTTAGACAGCCTTCAACTGACAGATTTGACATTTCATGGTGCCTACTTTGAGCCAATGGTTGGGATCCTTTCCAGCAGAACCAAGGACCAATATTTGACACAATTAAAGACAAAACATCCATCTTCCACCCCTATAAATAGGGGTGCATTTCATGGCCTTAGCATCAAGAAATTCAGGTCTAAAATTGGCAAAAAACTAGCTTTCCTTACTAGTTATTCTGGGATTTTTTCTCCTTCTCTCCGTCGTTCTAGCCACTAACTGCCACCATCTTCCTCACAAACTAGTAGCATGACCGCCAACCAGCTATCTCCACATCAGGAATCACCACGCTAACTTTTCTCTCTTCTTTGTCAGTTTTTTCTTCTTTCTCCAGCACCAGCAACAACGAACTACCATGCCAGCTCCTCCACGAACGACTGCCATCAACCTCTCGTCGACTAGCTCCTAGACCAGCAGCTCCTTCCACACCAGGTCAACTTCCCCCTCTCTTCTTCTTCTTCTTCTTCTTCTTTAGGTTTCACTGTCTTTAAACAATGGAACGAGAATTATAATTCACGCATTGTTCATGCATCTTAGTCACTAGGTTGGGCCAGTGACTGAGTTATGTTGGGATGGACCTGTCTCGACCTAGCCCAGAACCCAAAAAAGAGATTTGCCGAGCCGACTTCAGTCCATGCTTTCTGGTCAATTCGACCCAACAAGGATGGGCCCAACCTAGTTGGTCGGTCGGGCCCAACCCAATAAATTTAATAATAATAATTATAATAATATATATTATAAAAAAATGAAAAAATTCCAAAAAAAATTCAAAAGTCCTTTCAAAAAATTATGATTTTCTCACATGTTTTTATTTTATTTTATCAATTTTGCATAATATCGGGTTGTATATTTACACTGTAAGATACAAATTTGATATTAAAATACCCGGTTTTCTTTGAAATATTTATATATTTTAAAAAATTCTCAAACATTTTAAATTAATTTCTTCTTTAAAAAAACAAAAAAAAAGTTTTGTTTTCACGTATACGCCTAAATCCTAAAGGTTTTCGAAGCATGTTTTCATTAAAAAAAAACAAAAATTGCATCTTTCTCATATTTAAAAAAATGCAAAAAAATAAATATCATAACCAGTTTATGATTATCCATTAGGATTTGGCTAAAATATCAAGAACCCTTTACCAATTATTTTATATATATTAAGGTTTAGATGTAAACTTTAATATTTGTGGGGTGTAAAACTACAAAATAAAGTACACCCTCAGATACTAAAAATACATAGTATAAAGTAAATGTGATGCTAAAATTTGAACTTTAGAATGGTTTGGATTAAACCCGATAAAGTCGAGACTCTCTAACGAAGGGAGATCTATCTTAGACCTCAGAAAAAGAGCAACAAATAGAAACCCGACCTAGAAAAACAATCAAACAACAATGCAATTTACCGTAGGTAGGGTGTTCTGGGGGCGATGCATCTTCCCCTTGCATAACCAGTCCCTTACCCAGACTCTCGCAGACTATAGGTTCCTAGTAACCATAATACTAGGTGGCGATTCCTGAATTTTAATCATAATTTCATGATTAAATCCAAAACTATTTCCTTCCCAGCAACAATACCTCATCAAGAGGCACTTTAGCACGTTGTTCCGATGTCGCACCTGCGATAAAAATGAACATGAAATGAGAAGATGACTCATGGCTTTAACATAAAAGGATTGGTCATTTGAATTTCAGCAGCCTCAAGTTACTTTAGTAGAAATTTATGGTGTATGAACTTTCATTTATTATAGAGAATGGTGGTGTTTGTGAAGGTTGTGCATTTGAAAAGCATCATCGATAACCTTTTCCTAAGAGAGTAGCATGGAGAGCCATAAAAGAGCTTGAACTTTTGCATACAAATGTGTGTGGTCTTATGAAAATTCCTTCAAATTCAGTGAATAAGTACTTTATTACCTTTATTGATGATTATAATAAAATAACTTGGGTGTATTTTATGAGAAATAAATTTGGAGTTTTTAGCATATTGAAGAAGTTTAAAGCACTTGTTGAAAAATAAAGTGGTTGTAAGATAAAAGATTTAAGAAATGATTATGTAAATGAGTGAATGTTAGGTGAATTTAAGAAGTTTTGTGAAGAAGAAGGTGTGAAAAGGTGACAATGAGTTATACTCCACAACAAAATAGAGTATTCAAGGGGAAAATCAAACAGTGATAGAAACGACCAAATTTATATTGTTTGAGAAGGGTCTTCCAGAAAGTTTTTGGGTTGAAATGATAAATAGAACAATTTATTTAATCAACATGTGTCCATCAAAAGGTTTAAAAAATCAAACACCATTTGAAGTTTAGAGTATAAGGAAGCCTTCGGTGAATCATCTAAGAGTGATTGGTTGTGTGTTATGCTTAGATTCCAAAGGAAAAAAGATATAAGTTGAAAGAAACTTGTGATAAATTTATTTTTCTTGGCTATATCTTTATGTCAAAAGGCTATAAGCTGTATAATTTGAAAACTAGAAAAGTTCTTGTTAGCAAAGATGTGTTGTTTGGAGAAAAAGAAAAATAGAATTGGAAATAAAGAAAAATTAAAGATGATAGTGATTCAACTTTTGATTTAAAGTAGAAATCAATTCAAGAAGAAAAAAGTGAAAAAGAATAAGAGTATCCAAATCCTAGAATAAGTATATCATTATCTTATAACTCCACTTCAAAGAAAATAAGAAGTTTAAGTGAGATATATGTAAGGTGCAACTTTTGCGTTGTTGAACCAGAGAATTTTGAAGAAGCAAGCAAGAAGAAAAAATAGAGAAGAGCTATGAAAGAAGAAATAGAGATGATTGAGAAAAACAACTTAGATGTTAGTTGATAAGCCAAAAGACAAAAAAGTGATCAGTGTAAAGTGGGCTTATAGCATCATCAAAATGGTTCTAAAAGAGTAAGGAAATATTGATGGCTAAAGATTATTTTCAACTGTCTGGAATTGATTTCTATAAAATTTTTGCTTTGGTAGCTCGTTTGGATACCACTAGAGCACTCATTGCACATATAGCTCATAAAGGTTGGTTGTTATACCAGTTTAATGTAAAGTCAACCTTTTTAAATGGGGAGTTTGAAGGGAGAATTCTATGTGCAACACCCACAAGGTTTTGTAGTTAATGGAAAAGAAGATAAGGTGTATTTGTTGAACAAGGAATTATATGGCTTGAAACAAGCTTCAAGAATTTGATACAACCAAATTAATAGCTATTTCATTCAACATGGGTACGAGAGAAGCAAAAATGAGCCACTTTATATGTGAAGAAACAAGGTGAGAGTGATGTTCTTATTGTTGTATTATATATTGATGATTTAGTGAGTAGTAATGGAGGATAGATTAAAGAGTTCATGAAATAACTGATGACAAGATATGAGATGAATTATAAGAGGCTGCTACATCATTTTTTGGGTATTGAGATTTATTAAGATGATGGAGTTGTTTTCATTTGTCAAAAAAAAAAAAATGTTGATAAAATCCTTAAAAAAATTAGAATGTTTGGTTGCGAACCTGTTGATGTAATGGAAAGTTAATGAAAGATGATAAAGGAAAGAAGATGGATGTTATTTTTTTTTTATAAAAGTTTGACTGAGAACTTATTGTATTTGATAACTACAAGTTCTAATGTAATATTTGCAGCAAGTTTGCTTTTTATGTTCATGAATTCTCCAAGTCACTTTTATATTGGAGCTGCTAAGAGGATGCTTAAATGCATTCAAGACACGTGGATGTATTGATGATACGATAAGTACTTTAGACTATGCCTTTTTTTTTGGTTTAGGTGTGTTTGCTTGGTGTTCGAAGAAGCAACAATCAGTGGCTCAATTGTTCGCTGATTTAGCTAAATAAGAGAAGAATTATGACGGATATGAGGAGAAAAAAGCAAGAAGATACAACAACATCGTTTCTTGACAATAAATCAGCTATAACAATGACAAGGAATCTAGTTTTTTACAGTAGAACCAAGCACATTCACTTAAAGATCATTTCATTCATGAAGCAATTTAGGAAGGAGAGGTCGATATGGAGTTCTGCAAATAAGAGGAGCATAAGGCTAATTGTCACGACCTGAATCCTGGATCCATGAGCGGCATATAGGTAAGGTTCCATACCTATGCGAACCCAAACTTACACACAATCTTATCCTAACTTAATCAGAGTTCAATGCAGCATTAATAACAAAATCAACTTCATAATATAATTGAATTGTCTTAATACAAGAGTTTATATAAGTTCAGAGTTTTGGAGTACTAACTAGACACAAAGGAAATGTACAAGGTACAACCAAAGAGCAGGTTCTGAACGTCCAACAAAATGACATGTTATCAAGCTATAAGCCTGAAAAGGATAAATAATGAGATGGTGAGTTCAACAACTCAGTGAGTAGATAACGTTCAATATATACACACAAGGTAATAAAACAATGAGAAATATATATACTAGTATGGCTCTAGGTTCTTATAGGAAGGTTTCTCAAATAAGCCATAACAAGAATATCATATGGTAAAACTCGTCAGAAAATCAAAATGCAATGAGCATGAGGCTCTGTACTGTGGGATGATCAGTCCACACAGGTTGGTGACTCCCTCAACCAACTAGGGTTCAGATACGATGTGCACAAAGACTAACACTACCCTGTTAGTATGGGTATTCTGACTGGCATACCATATGTTTATAATCATAATCAAACAGGCATATTCATATCTCAAGGCTCAACTCATGACATCAATCAAATGAGGAGCTATCAATTCAAAATTCAATTCAAAATATATATTGGTTCATATAAAGAATTTAGATTCAACAATTGATAATGCTTTATCAAAATAAGGATAATAATCAACATATATATTATCAAGAAGCATGATCCAATTCATATTAACAAATCAAGTATTTATAATATTTCTCATGCATATGGAAAATCATCCACTCACTTGACTCGAAAGCAAACAGAAGTCAAAAGCAGACACTGAAGAAAATCCTACTGACGTCCCGCCAGTAGAATATCAGGATTATCTGAATATAAAGGAGGCATATTCAAGAATGACTTGAAAGAATATTTAACTTATTTAATACATTTAACTAAGGGTGTATTCTGTAATCCTATATGTTTTTGAACTAACTAGTCAATTTTCTCAAAAACCCAAAAATCTAACGGTTTTTCCGAAATCTAATCTATAATAAAACAAATAATAAAATTGATAATAATCCACTAAATAACCCTCAATTATTCATCAAATTAATCTGGAAAAGGCTAATATTACAGCTAGGGACTAATATGTAATTTATCATATTTTTAGGGCCAAATTGTAATTTTCATCTAATTGGAGGACCAAACTAAACATATTATAAATTCATGAATATAGTGGAATTATGTTCATAATTCATCCTCATTTCTGTCCAGATCATCTCATTATACTCCAGGGACCATTCTGGAATTTTACCAAATTTTTAGGGTCAATTATAATTTTTATCAAATTGAAGGACCAAACTAAAATTGTCATAAATCCATTACTATACTGAAATTCTGACCATAATTAATCCTCAATTCTGTCCAGAATATCTCATTATGCTCCAGGGACCATTCTGGAATCTTACCAAATTTTTAGGGTCAAATTGGAGGACCAAATTGAAAGTGTTAAATTTTCATATCTATACAGTAATTCTGCCCATAATTCATATGTTATTCTTTTTAGAATCTCGGAATATGCTCCAGGGACTAATTTGTAATTTTTTAAAGTTTGGGGACTAAACCGTAATTTTCATAAATTGAGGGACCAAATTGAATTTTCATCATCTTCAACCTCCAACCCAGAATTTTCACAGATTACCTACTGTTATCCCCTGATTTCTAACACAAATTCACCATTCAAACAAAACCATAACTCAAAATCATCATTTTTATCTACAATCTCTCAAATTCAACTTAACAATCCATTACCCACAACAATCAACCTTATAACATTCAATTTAATTCATCAATTAAACCCAAAACACAAATTTTCAAAACCCAAACATTCATCAAAACTGAAATTAAAGTTCAATTAACATACATTTATACATTTAATAACCTAAATCTTACCTTTAAACTTATTCTTTTCAACTCCTTTCTATTTCCCTTCTAATTCCCTCTTTTCTCTTCTTCCTCTTCTTTCTCCCTTCTCTCCTGCCGTT
>Ga0325404_1007168_pt1 | contig 11643 bp, 6 predicted proteins | sample PopdelMetagenome_18_FD_205664 | JGI IMG/M metagenome (GOLD analysis project Ga0325404, IMG submission 205664) | Populus deltoides microbial communities from Bellville, Georgia, United States - Xylem-Control-R1 | ecosystem: Host-associated > Plants > Phyllosphere > Stem > Wood/Secondary xylem... | reverse complement strand
TTTTGCACAATATTTATTAAATAAATCATTATGTTTAAGTGAAAATTAACTTAACCTTTATCTTATCATTTCAAAAGAAATATTATATTTACTTTATGTTTTTTTTCTATATTTATTTTTACACGTGCTATTTATTATCCAAATTTATTTGTAAACTTATTTTCATATTTTATTTTATGATATATATTTTAAAAGAAAATTGAAAACTCATCAAAGAAACTTGACTTTAACTCCTAAAAAATAGAAAATTTGGAGGACTCAAACATGGAAATTATTTTTTTGACTACCAATTAAATGAATTAATAAACTAACAAATTATATAATTCTAGTAATGTTTTATTCTTCTTTTTTTTCATTTTTTGTTGACAATACATCGAGGTGGTAGGGAAAGTGTATTATTGAGATTATTAATACACAAAGCTAAATATTTTAAAATAATAATATTGTCAAGAAGATAATACGGGCGACTCTATTCAACGGCTAGTTGAACATTAATGGAGGAGCCAATTGCCAGACTAGGAAAATAACAAGACGGACAATTAAGGAAGCTGTTGATTCTCTTGGACGAGAGGCAGTGTATTAAAACTCTAAACATAATTAATTTGTATAAAGCATTTTAAGTAACTTTATTTTTTGGGATTATCTTAATTAACGCATAGAATACACTTTTTCCTTTTTTTTCCCCCCTGAAGATTCATCGTTGCTTGTGCAATTAATGATTGTGGAGGCAACTGAAATCTTTAATTTCATAAGCAATTAATCCTTATTAAAAGAATATGAAACTTCCTTACCCAACGAATTAATGTTTGGATTTTCCCGATTCACATTTAAACTACTAGATTTAATATTTTTCCTGATAAAAATTTCTGCTGATATTTACAACAATATTTTATTTGTAATTATTTTATCGACAGAATCACAAACATAAATCATCTATTAAAAAAATATTCGTTGATAAATTATGGTCTATCAATAAGTTTATCGTTAATAAATTGACCAATAACTTTACAGACAGATCATACAAAAAAAAAAAATTACCAATGATGTTTATTAGATGAATAATGCACCAACAATGGAAGGTAATATCTTTCTTTTAAGTCATGTCATGAAATAGAATAGTTTTTATTTTACCTTTTAATAAGATGATATTTCATTTTAATAACTATAATTAATATTTATTTATTTTAAATTTAATTATGTTGCTAAATAAGATGTATTGGTTGATTCATGGTGAGCTAAAGAAGGCAAGTAATTTTTTTAGGTTACCCTAATAATTTTTCCTTATCTTTCAACCAAGACTATCATCCATGAAAATCTTATGGATTGATAATATAAAATCACACCCCATTAATTATGTTTCCTATTCGGTGTTTAATTGATGGCTATATGTATAAATATGAAGTCAAACAATCATACACAATCAAACTTTAGCATTTTTCTTCAATATCTCTTTCTCTATATCATGGCTAGTTTCAAGAACTCCTTTGCTTGTTTAGTGTTAATGGCACTTTTGGGAGTGGCTAGGAGTGACCAAATTAGCTTTGGTGAAAAAATAGATAGTTCATGGCATGATGCACATGCAACTTTTTATGGGGACATAAAAGGAGGACAAACAATGAGTACGTGTGTGTGTGTGTATATATATATATATTTCTTTCATATCAAGTATTATTTATTCATTTTGTGTAGTTTTCTGCTGGTGAAAACAACAAATATGTATATTGATTTCCTAATGTGTTGATTATATATTGGCAGTGGGAGCTTGTGGCTATGGCGATCTCTTCAAACAAGGGTATGGACTTCAAACAGCAGCCTTAAGCACAACACTCTTCAACAATGGACAAACCTGTGGTGCTTGCTTTGAACTCAAGTGTGTGAATGATCCACAATGGTGCAAAAACCATGCTGGCACCATCAAAATCACAGCAACCAATTTATGCCCTCCTAATTACGGAGCTCCCAATGCTTGGTGCAACCCACCACAACAACATTTTGATCTATCAATGCCCATGTTTTTAACGATCGCAGAATATAGAGCAGGGATTGTCCCTGTTAAGTATCGCAAAATCTTGTGTTCCAAAGAAGGAGGGGTTAAGTTTGACATTCATGGCAATCCTTATTGGATGCTTGTGTTAGTGCGCAATGTTGCAGGGGCTGGTGAAGTTATTAATGTCAAGATTAAGGGCTCACAAACTCGTTGGATACAAATGTCAAGAAACTGGGGACAGAACTGGCAAACCGGGACTGATCTCGTTGGACAAAGCTTGTCATTCCTAGTTACTACAAGTGACTACAAGAGATTATACTTTAATGATGTTGCCGGTGCTGACTGGAGTTTTGGACAAGCTTACGATGGGAAAATAAACTTTTAAAGGATAGGTTCTTGATGTTTTATTGTATGCTTCGTTTTGCATATATAGGCTATTAGCATAACTTCTACGTCTGCAGATGATTGCGCCTTCGTGCCAGCTTGGGATATAAACAATGTTAGAGTCATATTTAACATTTTGGGAACCAACATATTGTTAATTTGATGCCATTAAATGCATTGCAACATTCCCAAGCAATAATATTACATTTCTTAATACAAAATCCTTACTTGACTAAATGATTGCTTCATGTGATTGTAATGCAAAAGCTAAAACTGAAGCCTGGAATTCGATGATACCAGACTCGAGGCTCTGCAGATAAGTTTTTTTGCAACTTTACGACCTGCAGGTTGCTGAGGTTAGGAGATTTATCATGTAAGTGAACCTGTGGTGGTTCTCTCAACAGATTTGCTATCCAGCATCAGAACTTAGCAAAGTTTCTCAAAATATATCATACAATTGTTATCCAATCATTGACTCTTTGCTGCTCTAAAACTCAAAAACAAAACCCTCATGGCGATGCATAACCCCACATCTTTGGATCCCCCATAAAATGCTATTGAAACCACTAAAATTACAAAAACCCAATTCAAAAGATCAAGATAGAGATTAAAAAAACCCAAAAATCATAAGCCCATTAATGAATCAATCGCATATCCCATCAAATATTTATTACATTCACAGGAACATAAATACAAAGAGAAAAACCTGGATTATGAAGATTGCAAAATTGAAATGGAAAAAGGAAAGGAGAGAGAGATGAGGAAAAAAAATGCCTAGTAATTTTGTAAATAAGTAAAAACATGCTTGATTTAAGCTTGTTCAAGCCTTATAATCACGAAGTTTCAGCCTTGCCATAAAAAAAGTTTCTAGCCCAAGCCCTGCAACAATGAATTTCAAGCTCTATAACCAGGAAATTCAAGCCTTATGGCTAGGTAGTCCAAACTCTGCAATTAAGAAATTAAATTCTAACCCTGAAATTAGGAATCACATGCCTTTTTAACTATAATAAAGAAGTTCAAGCTCTATCATCTAGAAACTTTAACTCTACAATTATAAATTTCAAGCCCTTACAACTATAATTAGAAAGTTCAAACTTTGTTATCAAGAAGTTTTAGCCTTGCAATTAGGAATCTCAAGTCTTGTCACAAGAAAGTCTTACCTTTGCAATCAGGAAGTTCAAGTATGGTCATTAGAAAGTTTTGGCCTTGTCATTAGAAAATTTCAAGTTCAAACCCTGCGATCAAGAAGTTCATCCCCTGCAATCATGAAATTCTAGCACTGCAATTAGGAATTACAACCCCCTTCACCTATAATCAGGAAGTTCAAGCCATGTTATCAAGAAATTCCAGTCCTACAATTAGAAATTTCAACCCCTTACAATTATACGCTGGAAGTTCAAGCTCTGTTATCATGAAGTGTTAGCTCTGTAATCAGGAATCTTAAGCCTTGTTAGCAGGAAGTCCAAGCCCTGCAATTAGAAAGTCCAAGCAATGTCATTAGGAAGCTTTAGCCTTGCCATTAAACCCTGTACCATCAAGAAGTTTCAAGTTCAAACCATGCAATAAGGAAGTTCATCCCCTTCCATCAGGAAGTTTAAGCCCTTTAATTAGAAAATTTGAGTCTTACCATAAAAAAATCCAAGATCTATAATAAAGAAGTCCAGGCCATTCAATAAGGAATTTCAAGTCATATCACCACGAAGTCTCAACCTTATAATCAAGAAGTTCAAACCTTTCCATTAAGACATTTCAAGCCTTTATGTCAAGACGTTTCAAACCCTTCCATGAGGATGTTTCTAGCCCTTCTATCAAGAATTTCAGGCTCTACAACTAAATTTTTTTTGTCATATCTAAACTCTACAATCAAGGTAACATTCTATTTCTATATTAAGGTTGATTACTTTTTGATTTGATCCATTTTAAATTTTATGTTAAAGTGGTTACCTCTCAATTTGATCTATTTAGATTTCGTGTTGAGATTGATCACGTTTTGATTTGATCCATTTGAGTTTTCTATTAAGGTTGGTTGCCTCTCGAGTTAATCCATTTAGGTTTTTTATTATTTAATCTGATGTTGAGGTTAGTTACCTCTCAATTTAATCCATTTAAGTTTCCTATTAATGTTGGTCACTCTTGAGTTGACCCATTTAATTTTCTTGTTGAAGTTGTTGCCTCTTGATTTGACCCAACTAGATTTCATATTGAGGTTGGTCACCTTTTGAGTTGGCCTATGTAATTTTCTTGTCATTTAAATTTCTAGTCAAGGTTGGTCACCTCTCAAGTTGAGTTGGCATATTTAAGTATTTTTTAATCGATTGTTTTCTTTTCTAGTATTTTTTAGTTGTTATTTATAAACTTATTATACAAAGTCAAAGAAAAATAATTTTTTTAATGTCTTTATACCATATGTATTGCAAAGAAAAGACAATTGACATCTTATTCTTGACCCCTTGTTTATCAATATATTTTAAAAATATAAAAATCTCCTAAAAAAGGTTTGTTTAATGCCATTTCATGCCTTTTGACAATATATAAGCTCTAAAAAAGTATATGATGAAAAATGAAAAAAAAAAGAAAACAAAAAAAATAGGGGTGTGAAATGATGAAAAAAAAATAAAGAAAAGGGACCAAGATGATGAATGATAAAATTTTATAAGGTAGCATCATACATATGAGAAAAAAATAAATAAATAAGAGAATAAAGCAAAATTTAAAAAAATTGTAAAGAGATCCTGATTTAAGAAGAAAATACTATGAAGATCTAATATGATGTTTTTTTTTCCTGTTGTTATAAGAATAGTACAATATTAATAAAGGAGAAGAAAAAAAAGCCTAACAAAAAAAAAAAGGACATACATAAAAAAACGATAAAAAGAAGAAGAAATAGTACAACTAACAAAAAAAAAAACTAGCCATTATTTTTTTCATATTTTCCACCCTTTCCCACTATTACTGTAATAGAATTTGACCGCTCACTATAGCCTCGACCATAGCCACCACCAAATAAGAAGACATTGTTAGTCGCCTCCATAACAACCCTTACTTTTTCTCTATATCAATAACAACAACAACCTTTTCACCGGTATATCCAACATAACAACAACTACCAATATCTTATCTCTCCTCTTTAATCCACATCAGTAACAATCCATACCATCATATCCAATCAAAACTACCTCTATCATTCCATTCGACACCATATTCTTAAGCTTCCATAGTCCTAAGCTTACAACTGAACCAGTAGTCGTGTGACAGCCTAAAAATTGTTTTATGATAAACTAAACTAGACAAAATAACCTTCTTGTTCTCTCCAATTACTCATCGTAGTCTTTTCTAATAACCACTTGAAAACCACACCACCATCACTAGATTGACAGCTCAAAAAAACCCCATCACCCACCATTTTCGATTAAGAAATCCATTAATATCACCTGACACAACTTTTATAAATAGAAAATTTTCCTCCATAAATCCCTCAAAACTCACAATAATAAGCCATAAATAACAACCATTAACACACCCAAAGATCCAACTTCTAAACCAATTTTTTTTTCTTTTCTTGCAGGATTTAAAGAGGCACATGCAACACATACACCCTGTCTATTGAACACCTCCATGCATTTATCACTTCTAGCACGTGAGGTGCACACACCAACACTATCCTCGTCAATTTCCAGTAGTTTAAGGCCACACATCTCTCGAAGGTCAATTTTGAATCAGAATAAATTTCTTTTCATATTTTATAAGTGCTAACATGACATTAATTATTGTGAATTGCGATATTTGAATTATGTGGATTTTACGTGTATGGGTTTTGTGTATATGAAATTAATTCATTACGTTATGTGATAATTGTTCTTGTTATTCATAAAGTCAACATAGGATAAATGAACCATTATTGGATATTGTTTAAAGATGTGGACACGTGGATGAAAATTTGTTTGGTGTGTGATTTGATTTTATCATTCAAAATAAATTTTTAAAAATATTATATATTTATTTTTGTTTTTCATGATTTTATCATGTAATAATTGTTTTTGTTATTCACAAAGCCAATTCAAGATAATGAGACACTTGAACGTTGTTCGAGGATGTTGAAAAGAGGGCGATATAATCTTTAAATACACAACTCTTTGTTATTCAAAAATAGAAAAAAACAAAATATATTTTGTTCTTTATGTTATTTTTTACACATTTTTTTAGGAGTTGGAATATCTTTCCTTTATGTGGCGTAAAACTTGGGATGGATCAACGCGATTCTATAAAGGCCCATTGATTGAGGGGCGGTCTTTAGGCCTATTTTAGAACTTAACTAAAAAAGATAGACTGAAGCCTACTTTATCATTTACTATTCTTTCATATCTAAAGCTCATACTTTAAAAGTGAGGATTAAACCTGTTATCGAACCTGGATCCCAAATTACTATCTTAAGTCTTAGAAATCCTTTACCTCCAATAATAAAATTACATATACCGGTTTAAAAAAAATTCTCAACATGTAAGCACAATATGTATATTTTATCATTAAAAACAATACGAAGCAACTTAATTTAGGTATGATATTTTAGGATGATCTCCATCTTTCGTTTAGAATAATTAATCCCTTACCTAAAATCTTTGAAGACCGGTTAGGGTTTCTAGTTGCCGTAACACTAGGTGATGACTTCTACTTTCTATTTTAACCCCTTTGTGTGTGTGTGTGTGTGTGTGTTTCTTTGAGATATCCACTAAGACATTATTTAACTACCTCAAGTTTATGGATCTATCATCTTTTGCAACAAACTAAAATCACATTCAATGTATATTTAATTAATATATTTTATGAATATTAAATCAAGCAAAACATCTATAAAAAGAACATACAATATCACAAATAATAAAATTAAACATAATTTCTTTTGATCTCAAATGTGTAAAGAAATCAACAATAATAGATGAAATGCATAAAATATTGTATGAGTACACCATATACAATCTAACTTGCTCCTAAAATTTTTTGCTGTATGTGTTAGAAAAATTTAACTTACAAATGAGTCAAGTAATAAGATCAAAAAACAATTAAGAGGTCATCACAATATTTTTAACATATATATATATATATATATATATATATATATATATATATATATATGATCTAACAAAATATAAGGCTCATGGTAAAAGTTTTCTTGCGTGTTGATAATTGTCTCATTCATTAAAAAACTATTGAAGGTTTGAAAAATATTAAATTATTTTTCTTGGCACCCAACACAATATCAAAGATTCAGCCTTATGATACGGAGATCATATGAGTTTTCAAGATGCATTATCATGTGGATTTTATCAAAATGTTTTGGAGGGTTATGAAATTAAAATCTCAAATCTAGAAAAAATGTTTAAGGTACAATGAATCTTGAAATCTCGGCCTAAACAACAAATTTTCAAGTAAGTGTGATTACAAATTGTTTACATTGTAAAATTATATGAATAATATGGCTTTAAAGAATTTGAATCAACATTTAGATAATGGGGCGTTCAACAATTGCATGGTCTAATCAAAGAGTTAAAGCGTCATGATACAATGAATGTTAAGTACCATTTAAATTGCCTAGCATAAATTAAGGCAACTTTGAAGTTGTTGAGTGACATGCAAATTATTGAAAATCTCGTGAAAAATAACAAAAACAATGAAATTAAAAATAAAAGTTTGTATTGAAGTCTGTTTGATGTACTTAAAACAACAATCACATTGTGTGAAGGTTTGAAGTCTCTAACATGAAAATGTTTTCTCACCATTATTTATTGTGACTTCATCGAAAATTCCAAAAGCGAAGGTAGAGAATTTGACTAAATGACTGGCTCATGTGATTGTGATGCAAAAGCTAAAACTAAAGCTAGCAATCCGATGATACCAGATTCATGGCTCTGTAGACAAGTTTTTCTGTAACTTTACTGTCTGTAGGTTGCTGAGGTTAGGAAATTTATCATGCAAGTGAATTTATGGTGGTTCTTTCAACAGATTGGAGATTGACTAATAGCACTACCAATGGGGCATGGTCTTGGGTACTCACCACCATAAACAAGATAAATTTGTCAATGGGACATAATGTGGAGGACTGAAGAATTTACCAATTGAAAATTCACAAATTGCTCTGCCGTTCTCTTTCAACTTATGCTGAAAAAAGTGGTATAAATGGCTTCTAGAATAGGTAAACACAAAAGATATGGCTACATCACATACAAAAACGTAGAGCAAATGCTTCATTTACGCATCTCAACACAGAAAAGGGGGAAAGCTATAAATAAAACTCAAGGTCAAGGATAACAACACCATATTATTCATAGATTATTTAATGTTTTATACCGAGTTGAGATACATAAAAGAAACGGTGTAGGTGATCCCATTCCAAGTGGGTGAATAGATATAGCCACAGAAATTTAGAAATTCATCACAAAGATTTCATATTTATTGAAACAAGTCAGACAACCAATGTAAAGTATGTACAAATTTAAACATTAAATGAAATGCTATAAATCCGACCGTACTACTACTATAGGAACTTGGATATCAAACATTCTCGATGAGCTCATCAATTCTCTTTGCTCAGCTGATGGATTTCACTTCCAGTCAAGTATGTCAAGCAGCCATAAAACCTCATCCCTGGATTTTGCAGCATTACAAAAATCTATTTCAATCCCAAAGGCATCAATGACACTATCATTTTTATCATCCACGAATAGCAAAGAAATCCAAGCTCGGATTCCTGGTATAAAAGGATGTGCTGGTGAGAAACCAAGATAATCAAACGTCATGGCCCTATAGGCTGTCCGATTGATATAATCAAAGACAGATTTATTGATTATGCAATCAACCTTATTGTTATCCTTTCGCCCCACAAGCACTGAAACGCTTATAGTCTCGCCTAAGGGGGCTTTGAACCTTGGTTCAACAAGTACAATCATCTTATAATCGAGGCCTTCAAGATGAAATCCAAGCCTATTACAAATTCTTGGAGGTGGGCATTTGATTCCAGTTTGCAAAACAGGGTATGAGACCACCTCAGAGAAGATCAATTTATCTTCGGTCCAGATGTCGATGAAGAATTCCAAATTGTCAAAGGAAAGTCTTGGAGGAAGCAGGGTTTGTTGACGCTGGTGCTTATAAAAGGTCTGGTATAGCTTGTAGTATGTGACAGTTGGAGGGTTTGGCCTCTTGCAAATGAAAGGCCATCTATTGGCACAAAGACATTTCCATAAGTAATCATCTTGCGCTACATCTCTCCACTGTTTAGACACTGCCACGCATGAAGTCAGATCTGTACCCTCCAGTAAAAGGAAAACAACCTTCAGAATTTCTACATATAACATTTTCAACAGGGAAGGCACAATTCAAAGAAGATATGCTTCAGCACTCAATTGGAGCATTTCAATGCCTGGAAGATTTACCTGAGAAAAAATCACATAAAAACAATCACATTGTTGCATATACCATAGAACACCAAAAATGCAGCACAAATAATACACAAAAAAAAAACTTATCTCAAACTCAAATTCCACATCCAAAAACAAACACTTTACACCAGTAATTTAGGTTCTCCACACTCTCAACTCCTCAATCACTAGAAATAACAACTAGTCCATTTGATACAGTCATAATACTCATAACCAACATTGGAACTTAGCAAAGTTTCTGAAAATACATCATACAAAGAATTTCTATCCAATCATTGACCCTTTGCTGTTGTAAAACTCAAAAACAAAACCCACTTCAGATATTACAAATACTCTATAAATTGACCCCCAAAATGTGTAATTTACCCTCATGGCTATGCATAACCCCACTATTTTTTGCACCTAAAAACAACAAAATCAAATGAGTCCCTCAAAAAATGCTATTAAACAACAACCAAAATTACAAAAACCCCATTAAAAAGATCAAGACATGGATTCCAAAAACCCAAAAATCATAAACCCATTAATGAATCAGTAGCATATCCCATCAAATTTATTACATTCACAAGAACATAAATAAAGAGAAAAACCTGGATTGTGAAGATTGCAAAATTGAGATCGAAAATGAAAGGAGAGAGAAAAGAGAGAGAGAGAGAGAGAGGAGAAAAGAAAAAGGACACTTAGCAATTTTGTCAATTGATAAAAACACGTTTGATTTGAGCTTGTGGAGTTTTCAAATGAGAGACCTTGGCTTTGGGTTCAAAACACGGAGAGATGAATGATGATAAATCTGTGGAGTGATATAACTTTGATGAGGGAGCAGGTAATTAATTAATTAAATCCAGGATGAAATAAAAATATAATTAAATCAAGGATATATTGTCCTTAAAGTTTTGTTAAATAAAGAATATGTGTATCTCTTCAATGCCTTTCTCTTATTCATGTATTTTTTTTTTTACAAAACATATTTTTTTAATCAAAATTATTGTTTTTTAAATGTAAACTTATTATAATATGAAATGTAAGTTTTATTTAATAAAAATTAATGAATTGATAATTTTGATTTGAATGTGAAATTTTTTAAAATTATATAAAATACTTAAAATAAAAATAAAAATATTTTATTTGCATTGAATATTCTTGAGTAAAATTTTAAAAAATTATATATATAAGTTGATATATAATTACTCAGAAATTAATAGTTAATATTACTATTAAAAAAATGTTAATAGTATTTGAAAACAATGGCATTATTGAATAATTATTTAAATATTATTTTAATAAATTTATCTAAAGAATTTTTATTATAAAATCTAAAAACAATCAAATTAAAAAAATTAAAAGCCATTATAAAAAGATAAAAAGAAGGGCTCGGAGTGCATAGCCCGTCTTACGCTCACGACCCTAGTTCACAATTCAAAACTCAGGTACACCTATGCCTGACTGAAAGGGTTTTTTTTAAAAGAAAAAACGACATGTTATTTACTTTTATTTTTTAAAATTAAATAAATAATGTGTTGTCATCCTTGACAGATAATAAAGTTTGGAAAGTAGTTTTTTGAAAATCAATTTTTAGGAAACAAACATAGTTTTTATAATACATTATATTTTTTATATTTTTAAAGTGTATTTTTTTTTGTTGCGGTTGTGGGTTTAATGTTGGTAATTGTTGGCTAAGAGAACACGAATAAGAAACGAACATGTCTAAAGTCACAAGATGATTCAGGGGATTGAATTTTAGGAGTCCTGGTAATTAACAGACTGAATTGGGTGGCTTAGGAAAACTTAGAACATGAATGATCAAACTCTTTGTAGTTTTCTTCTCTTTTTAATTAGATTTCT
>Ga0325404_1007165_pt1 | contig 11647 bp, 5 predicted proteins | sample PopdelMetagenome_18_FD_205664 | JGI IMG/M metagenome (GOLD analysis project Ga0325404, IMG submission 205664) | Populus deltoides microbial communities from Bellville, Georgia, United States - Xylem-Control-R1 | ecosystem: Host-associated > Plants > Phyllosphere > Stem > Wood/Secondary xylem... | reverse complement strand
CATCTGATATGTTGGTATATGATACCTAATATATGAGATTGAGGAACTCCAAACACCTTTAATGGATTACTTGTTATTGAAGAATATCCTAGGACTTGCCTTCCAAGTTTTTGGATAAATGGAGTGCCCAATTGAATTTGCTTTAACATGTTTCGGATTTGATTAAGATGATTGACTATAGTTTATATGGTCTTGTTGAGTTCAAAAGAAACCGTCACTAGCTGATTAGAGCTTGACCGAACTAGCTATGATTATCTGATCATGCTATTAGGTTCCATAAATGAATGACCATCAGGCTGTATTAAAGATGTAAAACACCAATATATTCATCAATAATTGGTAAAGGTAATGATATTCGAAATATGACATCAAATAATCATTTAATTAATCATAGACCTAAGGTTTAACCAATTGTTACTTTTCTAATGAATTATGCTACTTGATAATCATTTTTTTTTCCAACATGGAAATACTATACTATGAGAACTTAATCATAAATGAAAACATGTAGCATCGTGGGGATAAAAAGATATCAAACTTTAAGAAAAATGTTATGTTACAAGTTCCATTTATTAATTTGTTTAAATAAGTATGGAATATGTATTTTTTAAATTATTATTTTTCCATAAGGATCAGAAGAAAATTATCACTCCCTATAAATAAAGTGTAATAACATGGGAAAGAACAACAAACTATTGCATGAAATTAATGGATCAATAAAAAAAAATATGATTATATTCCAATCAATGTACTATACCATATAAATTAAGTAACCTGTACTCTATGTCATAATAAATTATATTGAGAAGCGACAAGCACATCAATGTTATGCTCTTTTTATTTTTTTAATCTTGAAAGCAAAGGAATAAAAAGTATATTTCGAGATCCGGTCTGGTCTAAGGTCTGGTTTTGAATTTTGATCGGGTCATTGAATCATCCAAGTTAAATTTTTTTAAAAAATCAAAACGATATCGTTTTAGTAAAAAAAAAAAAAAATCAACGGGTTGCAACTGGATCTTACCGGGTCAACTAAGTCACACCCTACTTTTTCTTTCTCTATTTTTTTTTCAATCCGGCCCGGTTCTAGCCCAGATCGACCCGCCAGGCCGGGCCAGATTTCAAAACTATGATAAAAAATATCATTGTAGATTTTTGAGTTTAATGGTTTCTTAATAAAGATGGCCTGCATTTAATTACAAGATTTTTTTTTATGATTCTATAATCTTTTTAAAAAACTTTGAGTATAAGACTGCATACAATAATTATTGTTTGGAGTTCAAGACTGTAGAAAATAATTATAAATAATTTTACTTAAAATAGTTACTTCATAAAATTATCATGAGTTTCAAAACTTTCTCTATGACCTGCAAAGTCTTTTTATACATTGTGTTATTTATCTGATAAACTAAAATTATATAAGTTAATTATAAAAAGAATCCACGTAGGCGTAGGTAAAACAAAGATATTATACAAATTGATGCACTGGATTAACTATTAAATTGATAGAAGGATTATATTAAAATAATTTTTAATACTAAAGGGAGTTTATGAACCCTTAAATAAATACATACAAAATAAAATAAAAAGTTAAAAACCAATTTGCTTATAAAAATAACTAAATAGGCTACGCCACTAATTTTATTTAAATAATCACGAAACATGAATTTAGAAAAAATAAAATAAAAATGGTGGCATTGTTAATGCATTTTAAGTAGTAAGAAGTTTTTTAATTTTTTTTAAATTCACTCATTTTGATTTTTTTTTATTATTAAGATAATAATATATCATATTGATTTTGATTCACCCATCAACTACCAGCATTTGATCATGGACCTAACTTGATTCATTTTTCTAATAAAAAAACTATCATTTATTTAATTATATTATAAAAAACATAAACGCTCATATAATAGTTATTCATTAAAAAAAAACAAATATAACAAATTGTAGAAATAAAACACTTGTTAAAACTTAAAAAAAAGACAACTATAATCTTATTAAAAAAACAAACTAAGATTCCAATGGTATTTCAAAATTTATTTTCAATTAAATCAAAAAATTAATATATATTTATAGTCATTTAATTTCTAATTAAATAAACTTAAAAAAATAACAAAACAAGATTCAAGGTGCGCCCTAGATAAACTAAGAAGCCAACTCACCTAAATTGCGAGGGCTTGACAATAAAGGCTGAACTTTCATGCATCCAGGCTTGATTTTTTTAATATTTGTTTAAAAAATTATTTTTTAATCTATTTTCACTTAAAATACTTAATAAATACCATAACTTCACAAAACAAATTAATAATAATAAAAAATTTATAAAATTTTTAAAAATACAAAATCAAACTGAAAAACAAAAAATTTCTCTCAACCCTATCTTATTTTTCAGGCAAGATAAAGATCTAAAAGACTTTAATTGAATTCATCTTGTGAATGAAACATTTGACAACAAAATCAGGTTTTAATTTGATATTAAAATATAGTTAAGTGATAAATTTCTCTTTCTTCTCTCAAATTCAATGATTAAAATATAAATAAAATGAAATCTTGAACGAAATCATATAATTTTTAAATTGAAGGGACCAAAAATGTTTTGATAAAATTTTAAATTTAATGATGTTAACATCAATTTTATTAAAAAATGACTTTTATTTTATCGAGATTTAATTTTGGTCTTCTTATTTTTATTTATTTGTAAATAACAAAATTATTATTATTTTTTGTAACATTGAGAATTGTTTTTTAAGAATATGATAACTAAAAAAAATATAAACTAAATCATCAAGCCTAATAAACAATCAAACCATTGATCAAGAATAAAATTAAAAAAAAATTGATAGGCTATTGAATAAAAAAAAATGGATCAAAAATAAAAAAATTATTTTTTTTTAAGTAAAGGGATACCATTTCACTCACTTTTAATTTCAGTTCTTTAATTTTTAATTTTTTTTAAACAATCAAACCAAATTATTCTTTACAAAATCAATAATCAAATCATTGGTGGGAAGCCAAAAATAAGAATACAAATAAATCATCAATTAATCTAATATAAAAAAATATTGAGTAAAAAGAATTTAGAATAAAAAAAAAACACAGTGGATTCTGCGAATCCATAGTATTTTCAGTACGAAACATCGTGGCCTTTTTTTTAAATGAAAAAAATAAATTTAATAATAAATAAAAAAGAAAAAGAAAAGGGAGAAAAAAGGGTGATTAGAATTGTGTTTATAAATCTGTAGAAGAGGTGGAAGGAAGAAATGAAAAAAAGAGCAGAATTGAGACGCGTATCCGTTCCTCAGATCCACATTCTCACACCTTCCTAAGGTAGCAACGCATCTCCCTTTACTTCTATCTCGCTTGATGCCTTGCCTTCCTTTCCCTTTCTTCAAACTTACTTATTGTTATTTTTCTATAAATAAATAAATAATAGTTTTGTTATTCTATTTACGTAAAACCTGATCTTCTTGTGTAGTCAGTTTCTTAGTTGGAGTAGAAGCTACCTGTTGATTGCATTTCAGATGTGATCCCTTCAATTTGCGTCAATTTTCGTGTTATTTTAGGGTGGTTTATTTATTTATTTATTTTATATATGATATGAGCTTTTTAAATTTCATATCTTTTTCATTTAACTTTGATTAGCAACTATCTAGGTTTTGTTAGTTACTTCTGGGGAGTACAATTTTCTTACAATTAACTCATCATTATGATATGTCCAAGGAATCTAATCTGACCATTCATTTGTTTTTTTTTTTTCCCTCGGAATCTTGTTTGTCTAACTGCTACACCCACTAGATTTACAACCCAAGTAGAAAGCATTAAGGCTAATTGAAGATTTCAGATGGTTAAATGAGTATTGATTTCAAGCTCTAGATGGATCTTAATGCTAGATTTTCAACTATGCCAAGTCATGATATCTGCCAAATGTTCGAGATGTTTTCGACTCTTTGAATGAGTTTCATCACAGCACTGATGCAACTTGGTTTTAATTGCTTTCGCAAAAATTGATTGATTAATGAGCATTAGCAGTTTAACAAAGCATATGACCCAATAGTCTCACCAACTTCATTTTGAATGCTGATTTCCTTGCTTATCTGTATAAATCATGTGTCAGTATCTGTTTTACATTAGCTGTTCAGGCTGCTTTTGTTGTACTCTCTTGTTTCTTACACTTTGAGTTATGGCTGATCAGTAATTTTATTATTTTTGTGTTGAATACGAAGGGATGATGCCATATTTTTGATTGAGCTGAACAACGCAAGCGGATCAATTTAGCCGGGCCAATCAAGTTTGGGACAAAGGCATTTTGTAGCTGTTGTTGTTGTTTGTTGCCTATGAAGGGCATGCTGTAATCAAGTTCTTGTTCCTTCTCTGCATAGCAACCAGGAATCGCAGACAGGAGTTCTGGTTGTATCGAGAGGATACTGTATTGATATGGGGAGAATAAAGCTACAGTCTGGAATTAAGGTGATTGAGGAAGAACCTGAGGAGTGTGGTACTTCCGAATCTTACAGAGCTACTATAGTATGCATGATTAATGCAGAAGCAGGTACTGTGTTGGCAGTGATGAGGAGAAATGTGAGATGGGGGGTTCATTATATGTCAGGTGATGACCAACTAGAAGACTCTCTAATTCAATCTTTGAAGACGTTGAGGAAGCAAATCTTCTCCTGGCAGAATCCATGGCATACCATCAACCCTGCACTTTATCTTCAGCCCTTTTTGGATGTGATTCGATCTGATGAAACAGGTGCACCAATCACCGGGGTTGCTTTGTTGTCTGTTTACAAGATATTAACTCTTGATGTGATTGATGAAAATACTGTAAATGTTGAAGATGCTATGCAGTCAGTGGTTGATGCTGTCACTGGTTGCCGGTTTGAGGTGACAGATCCTGCATCAGAAGAAGTGGTGTTGATGAGGATACTTCAAGTTCTTCTGGCTTGCATGAAGAGTAAAGCATCAGTCATGTTAAGTAATCAGCATGTTTGTATCGTAGTGAACACTTGTTTTCGTATAGTACATCAAGCAGGCAGTAAAAGTGAGTTGCTGCAGAGGATTTCTCGCCACACTATGCATGAACTTATCAGGTTCATTTTTTCACGCCTTCCAGATGTTGAAAACACAAACCAGGCATTGGTAGATGGAGTTGCTACTGTCAAACAGGAGGTATGATTGCATCTCACATTCATCTTCATTATTGTAACATTTCTGCTCTCAATGCCCTTCTGTAGTTGCTGGGGCATAGGATCAAAGAGAAGCTGGAAAACTTGAGAATAGTCATAATAAAGAAAAAAACCACATTGATAGTTTGCTTAGGGTTTTGTCTTATGGTAATTTATAATTAAAACTTCCTTCTATATTTCTTCAGTTTATCTCTACTGCATATTCCTGGTTGTCTCTCAACAGAAATTATATTTGTTTTTACAGTGTTTCATGGTTGGAAAATTAATAGAACTTTAGGGGAAAATCTATTCTGATTTACACTCAAAATCATAAGTGAAAATCTATTCCTGGTCTGTATCTTTGCCCTTTCTTTTGTGTGAAATTGTGAGGCTACATTTATGCTCATAGTTTATGATTTATGCTATATATATATATATATATTATATAGTTAGTTAGTTAGTTAGTTTAAAAGAATGGCACATGGCATTAGAGAGCTGCAGAAAATTTGTTAGAAAGTTTTGATGTGGTTTATGGAATGAAGTGGCAATGAACTACTTAGCAACCTTTTACTTTATTGGAACTGTATCTATTTTTTTGTTAAATGAATGAAAAATGATAAATATGTCTAGCAAGTATAGCTTCAAAACAGAATTATCTTTCTTTTCCTACTTTAGAAGTATTTAAAACTTTTTGTTGCTTTTGCAGAGTGGGGGGCTGGATAATGATTATGCTCTTGGGAGTACACAGATGGAGAATGGCAATTGTAATTCAGAATTGGGTGGTCAGGCATCCTCTGTGAGGTTTGGTTCCGATGCTTCCACAGGTCTTGCAGCAATTGAAGAAAATGCAATTGGTGTTGGTAGTGGAAAGGATGCCCTTCCTTTTGATTTGCACCTCATGACATTGCCATATGGAGTGCCTTGCATGGTGGAGATATTTAATTTCTTGTGTTCCTTATTAAATGTTGTTGAGCATATTCAAAAAGGTCCCAGATCAAATACCATAGCATTTTATGAAGATGTCCCGCTTTTTGCTTTGGGCTTAATTAATTCAGCAATAGAATTGGGTGGCCCTTCAATTCGCTGTCAACCTAGGCTACTGAGCTTGATTCAGGATGAATTATTTAGTAATCTGATGCAATTTGATTTATCAACGAGTCCACTTATTCTCTCAATGGTCTGTAGTATAGCTCTTAACCTGTATCACCATCTGCGAACTGAACTAAAACTCCAACTCGAGGCTTTCTTCTCTGTCGTAATTTTGAGACTTGCACAGAGCAGATATGGTGCTACTTACCAGCAGCAAGAGGTTGCCATGGAGGCTCTTGTAGACTTCTGCAGGCAGAAAACCTTTATGGTGGAGATGTATGCCAACTTGGATTGTGACATGACATGCAATAATGTGTTTGAAGACCTTATTAACTTGTTATCAAAGAGTGCCATTCCCATGGACTGTCCTTTGTCTTCCATGCACGTTCTTGCTCTGGATGGCCTTATTGCTGTTATTCAGGGTATGGTTGGAAGGATAGGCAATGGGTCTGTTGGTTCAGTACCGGCCCCAGTGAATATTGATGAGTATACTTCCTTCTGGACAGCGAAGTGTGACAGCTATAGTGATCCTAACCATTGGGTTCCTTTTATCCGCCGGAGGAAGCACATTAAGAGAAGGTTAATGGTCGGAGCTGATCACTTCAATCGCGATCCAAAAAAAGGACTAGAGTTTCTCCAAGGAATACATCTACTACCGGACAAACTTAATCCTCAAAGCGTGGCTTGCTTTCTCAGGTACACTTCTGGATTAGATAAGAATCTTATTGGGGATTTCCTGGGAAGTCATGACGAGTTTTCCATTCAGGTTCTTCATGAGTTTGCTTGGACTTTTGATTTCGAAGATATGAGTCTGGATAATGCTTTGCGATTATTGTTGGAAACTTTTAGGCTGCCTGGAGAATCACAAAAAATACAAAGGGTGCTTGAGGCATTTTCTGAGAGATATTATGAGCAATCACCACAGGTTCTAGCTAACAAGGATGCAGCTCTTTTGTTGTCTTATTCTCTTATATTGCTCAACACAGATCGGCATAATGCACAGGTGAAGAAAAAAATGACAGAAGAGGATTTTATCCGGAATAATAGACGCATCAATGGAGGCAATGACTTACCTCGAGAATTCTTGTCAGAGCTGTACCATTCAATTTGCAAGAATGAGATCCGCACAACTCCGGAACAAGGATTTGGAATCCCTGAAATGACCCCAAGCCGTTGGATTGATCTAATGCATAAGTCCAAAAGGACTGCTCCATTTATTTTATCCGATTCTAGAGCGGACCTTGACCATGATATGTTTGCTATAATGTCTGGTCCCACAATTGATGCTATCTCTGTGGTGTTTGATCATGCTGAACTTGAAGATATTTACCAGACATGTATTGATGGATATCTGGCTGTTGCTAAAATCTCTGCATGCCATCATCTTGTAGATGTATTGGATGCTGTAGTTGTGTCTCTGTGCAAATTCGCAACCCTCTTGAATCCTTCATCAGTCGAGGAATCTGTGCTAGCCTTTGGTGATGATGCAAAAGCAATGATGGCAACTGTCACAGTTTTTACCATTGCAAATAGATATGGTGACTATATCCGCACAGGTTGGAGAAATATTCTGGATTGTGTCCTTAGATTGTACAAACTTGGTCTCCTCCCTGCACGCGTTGCCAGCGATGCTGCTGAGGAATCAGAGCTTTCTGCTGACCCTGTGCATGGTAAAACGATTTCAAATTCTCTGCCTTCAGTTCACATGCAATCCATGGAAACTCCAAGAAGATATACTGGCTTAATGGGCCGGTTCAGTCAGTTTTTAGCTCTTGACATTGAGGAGCCAAGATCGCAACCCACTGAACAACTTGCTGCTCATCAACGCACCCTTCAGACAATCCAAGAGTGCCATGTTGGCAGCATCTTTACTGAAAGCAAGTTCTTGCAAGCTGAATCATTATGGGAGCTTGCACAAGCACTTATCTTGGCTGCTGGTCACCCTCAGAAAGGGAACAGTTTACCAGAGGATGAAGATACTGCAGTTATTTGCCTGGAGTTGCTCATTACAATTACGCTGAATAACCGGGACAGGATTTTGCTATTGTGGCAGGGTGTTTATGAGCACATAGCTAATATTGTTCAGTCAACTGTAATGCCTTGCTCCTTAGTAGAGAAGGCTGTTTTTGGACTCCTCCGGATTTGCCAGCGGCTGCTGCCCTACAAGGAGAACCTGGCTGATGAACTTTTGAGGTCACTGCAACTTGTCTTGAAGCTTGATGCCCGTGTTGCTGATGCATACTGTGAACAAATTACACAGGAAGTGGGTCGCCTTGTGAAAGCAAATGCTGCACACATAAGATCTCTAATGGGGTGGCGTACGATTACATCCTTGCTTTCAATCACTGCTCGGCATCCAGATGCTGCTGAAGCAGGATTCGATGCGTTGTTCTTTATCATGTGTGATGGGTCTCATTTGCTACCTGCAAATTATGTTCTCTGTGTTGATGCAGCTAGGCAGTTTGCAGAGTCTCGTGTGGGACAGGCAGAGAGGTCCATGTGTGCAGTTGATCTTATGGGAGATTCTGTTAGTTGTTTGGCTAGGTGGTCGCAAGATGCGAAGGAGACAATGGGGGAGGAGGAGTCTGCAAAGCTGTCAGGGGATATTGGGGAAATGTGGCTGAGGCTTGTGCAGGGTTTACGGAAAGTTTGTTTGGATCAGAGAGAAGAGGTCAGAAACCGTTCTCTTTTATCATTGCAGAAGTGCTTGACAGGAGTGGATGGGATCAAACTTCCACATGATCTTTGGTTACAGTGTTTTGATCTGGTGATCTTCACCATGTTAGATGATTTGCATGAAATTGCTCAGGGGCACCAATATAACTATAGAAACATGGAAGGGACACTTGTCATTGCTGTAAAACTCCTTTCAAAAGTGTTTTTGCAGTTACTCCCTGAAATTGCACAGTTGACAACTTTCTGCAAACTCTGGGTGGGAGTGCTTAGCCGAATGGAAAAATATCTGAAGATAAAAGTAAAAGGGAAGAAAAATGAAATTCTTCAGGAAACAGTGCCTGAGCTTCTGAAGAACACCTTGCTGGTAATGAAGAGCTGGGGAGTGCTTGTGCAGAGGAGTGCTTCAGGTGGGGATAGCTTGTGGGAACTTACATGGGTGCATGTGAATAGTATTGCTCCATCTTTGCAAGCTGAGGTGTTCCCTGATCAAGGTCAGGAGCAGTCACTTCAAAAGCTGGACGAAACAGGTTACGTTCCTTCAAATGAACCAGTGCATGCTGAATGTGCTGCTGGCACTGGAGGTTAACATTTACAGTGTGTTCAATAGAAACCAATCGGTTTGTCGATACGTGTAGCTGAGGACACAAGTTGGAGCATTCGGGTAATTTTTTCATGTTCTGGTACTGGAATTTTTGGGAATTGACAAAGATTAAGGTTTATCAAGAAGGGATTGGACGTGATGAAGGTCTCTGCTCGCGACTCCAGGCATCAGAAAGATAGAGATTTGGTTATTTGAAATATGCTTGGGAAGAACTCTCTCTTTGGTCCTAAAATTTTGACCATAAAAGTTGTATTTACTTTTCTCGTTGATGTACAGGACAAAGAATTTGATACCTGAACATTTTCAAGTAGGTTGTAGTTTCACTCAGCATCATAAGGTGGAGAATTGTGATGGTTTTGCATGATAGTAATACAGTTCAGATTTATGTTCACAATTGCTGGCAAAATAATCTCTGGGCATTTCTTTTCTTTTTTCCTTCCTAGTTGTATCATCTCCCACTATTCTTCAACACGCCCCATTTGCCAGCTATTTTTGTTAAAAGAGATGACTATGAACACAAGAAGTAATTTTCCTATGAATTAACAAAAATAATGTAAGTCTATTAGGCATGATATTGGTTGTTTTTGAAAATATTTTTCACTTAAAAATATATTAAAATAATAATTTTTTTTAATTTTTAAAAATTATTTTTTTATAGCAGCGCATCAAAATGATCTAAAAACATAAAAATATATTAATTTGAAGTAAAGAAAATAATAATAAAAATTCATTTTTTAAAAAAATATTTTTGAAACGCAAAAATAAACAGAAACAAAATCTAAAAATAATCACACACTGAACTATCATAAGTAACACGCATGAACATTATTATTATTATTTTATTACAATAAAAAAAGCTAAATGGAGGAAAATACTTTAGTTTTTTTTACAAAATATTGTGTATTGCTGTGATGTTTTTTTCTTTCTTTAACACATGGTTTTTTTTTGTTATGATTTTTTTTCAAAATCTTTTTTATTGATTTTATTTTTTAATATTGAGATAATTTATAATTTAACTTTATAATTTTTTTTCTTTTTATTTTATCTTTCTATAAGGTTAGTATAGTTTGCTTGTTTGTTGAGGTAACCTAGGTTGCCTGAGTTTATGGATTTGATGTGTTTTTTTTTAATTGAACATAATTTTTTTATAGTCTATTTCTTTTTTATATTCTTAAAAAAATAATTTTAGAGAAAACCATGTTATTAAATTTTATTAAATAATAAAATTTAAAGGATATTGAGAAAATTATTATTCACCCAACACCTATTGTATATTATCAATTATAATCCGATGTTTTTTTTTTTTTTTTGAACAAGAATAAACTAAAGGTTATAGTTTATTATTCTTAATTTTGAATAGGAATAAACTAAAGGGCTATTATTCTTAATTTTTATAGAGACTTTCACGTAAATTGCACGCGTGATTACTTTTAACAGAAATAATTAATGGAGAGGTATACTAGAGAATATGAATAAACTAAAGGTTATAGTTTATTGATTTTCCTATAGAAAGGTATAGATGGTAAATAATGTAATATCCAACGGTTGATAGGCTTCCTCGTTATCTTTCCACCGCACGGAAATAAGATGTCGCCGGCCCGGGGGAGTCGAGGATAACGACATCTATTATAAATTAAAATCTTCAAAGAATAAAATTAAAAACTGTATATTTTGGATGTCTATCTATATATTATACAGAAAAAACAAACTAGAAAATTCTAAAAAAAATAAAATAGAAAAAATATTCATTTTAAATAAAAAACTAGAAAAACATAATAATATAGAATAAACAAATAAAAATAGAAAAATATAAAATTAACTAAGAAAAACATCTATTTTTCTATAAAACTCCTACATTAATCTCTTAGCTTTTTTGAATTTAGATTTTTTAATTTAGACCTTAGTAAATAATTATTATCTGTGGGTCTTTAATGTTTTTGTGTAAGGAAGATTAGACTGCCACATTTGAAAAAAATAATACCATTTTAACTTCTGGAATATGATAAATATAGTAAATTTCATTTCAATTTTATATGAATAATAATTTTAACAATTTCTAGTAAAGTTGATTTTAATTTATTTAATATATCATAAAGTCATATAAAATAGTCTAAAA